>Ga0265327_10000459_pt1 | contig 73045 bp, 60 predicted proteins | sample 41621metaG_FD_202089 | JGI IMG/M metagenome (GOLD analysis project Ga0265327, IMG submission 202089) | Rhizosphere microbial communities from Carex aquatilis grown in University of Washington, Seatle, WA, United States - 4-16-21 metaG | ecosystem: Host-associated > Plants > Roots > Rhizosphere...
ATTTAAGATGGTATATATGCAAAAATAGGTGTAAGCCCGCGCGGTGGTTTTTTTAAGCTGTGGCCCGGCTACCTATTTTATCAAAACTCCATTCTCCCCTCTAACAAAATCTTGCGCAGTTGGGCAACGTTGCCGAAGGAGTGCAGAGCAATAAAAAACCATACTGTAAATAACCGCCTTCCAAAAATAGATTGTACGAAATGCCGCCACGCACTATACTGGTGAACCGAGCGTGGCAAGGGACGCTTAATAGCAGCACTTAAGCCCAAAACACCTCACCCCTGCCCCGCCACGGCGGGCAGGCTCTTCTGCTGGCGGCAAGAAAGTCTTGCGGGAGCTGAGCGATATTCAATATTTTAGTAAATGTTGTAAATATTTGAATTTTGTCGCGGAACTTGTAAAAAATGGAGCCTTACCAAATGTGGAAAACTATTTTGAAAAAACTTCTTAAAAACACCGGACACTTGGGGGTTTTTTATATTTATAAGTTGGCCCTGTATGGTTTAAGCAAAATGCCAGTTCTTTTAATATCCGGATCGCTGGTCGCGGTTCGTGAGTCCGATTCTTTTGACATGAATCGAGGCAACAGTGGAATTGAATTTGAAAACGATAATGGGGTTTTCCAAAGCCTTAATTTAAATAGTTATTTGAAAATCAATTGATTAATTTGAAAATGCATGTATTCCATTTTCATCCTTTTTCCTCCCTTCGCGTACGTTTTGGAAAGGAATAAGCAGCAACCAGCGGGCTTTTAACGCCTAAATAGCATCAAACCTTCTGCTTCCTAAATACCCGGTAAGCTTCAAAAACGGCGGCAAGGGTTAGCACTGCGCCTACCAAAAAAGGCATACCCGGGAAAACAAGCGGAGCGGTGGGTTTTGTAAAAAAGGCAAAAAGCCAGGCCATAAACAAAGGGCCAACCACAGTGGTGATGCTCATAAGGCTGGTTAAGCCACCCTGCAACTCGCCCTGCTCGTTGGCCGGTACCTGGGTGGATATAATGCCTTGTATGGCCGGGCCGGATATACCGCCCAGTGCGTAAGGCATTAAAAACGCAAACATCATCCAGCTTTTAACAGCCAGGCCAAACAACAGATTGCCAAGGCAATACATCAGTAAGCCGAGGTATACACTTTTGTGAGGGCCAAGTTTTGGGATGATCACCCTTATTAACCCGCCTTGTACAATGGCTATCATCACCCCAACAACACCAAGTGAGTAGCCTACCATGGCCTTGCTCCAGCCAAAGCGGTACATGGTAAAATAGCTCCAGGTGCTTTGTACAGCGTGCTGTGAAAGAAACAATAATATAAAGCATATAAGCAAGCCGCCAATAGCAGGATATTTCCTTAGTTGCTTTAGGGAGCCAAGCGGGTTAGCTCTTTTCCATTCAAAAGGCCTGCGGTTTTCTTTTGGCAGGGACTCGGGCAGAATAAAAAAGCCGTATAGCCAGTTAAGCAGGCACAAACCCGCTGAGGCGTAAAATGGTACACGCAGGCCGAATTCACCTAACGTGCCGCCGATAACGGGCCCTATTATAAAGCCAAGCCCGAATGCCACGCCGATAAGGCCAAAGCTTTGGGCGCGTTTTTCAGGTGGCGTTATATCTGCAATGTAAGCGGATGCAGTGGTAAAGCTTGCACCTGTTATACCTGCAATGGCACGACCCACAAAAAACCAAACAATGTTTGGCGCAAAGGCAAGAAAAAGATAGTCTATACTAAAGCCGAATAATGAAAAAAGCAGTACCGGCCTGCGGCCATACCTGTCGCTAAGGTTGCCTATTACCGGGCCAAAAACAAACTGCATGGTTGCGTATGTAAATGTAAGCCAACCGTTGTATTCAGATGCAACACTAAGGTTGCCGTGGATCATTGTTTTTATAAGGTCAGGTAAAACAGGTATTAAAATGCCAAAGCCGATGGAGTCAATAAGCAGGGTAACGAAAATAAATCCTAATGCTGCGCTTTTATTATTCTTCATATAGCCCCTTTTTGCCGGTTAATTGTTTAAAGGCAAGTTGCGTTATTTATGCCATATTTAAACACCATGGCTAACCGCTGTGGAAACTTTTTGTGAATTATATTTGTGTATTAATTACACATTACATATTTTTAACGCCTGAAAAGATTGTAAATATTGTTTTGTAACCCAAAGCAACCTGCTATATGATAGAAATGAACGAGAGCAGCCTGACAGCAACCGGGTCTGTGGCGGCAAAATTTCCGTTTTCAATTGCAGAACATCTAATATTAAAGGCCTGGCAAGTTAATTTATCAAATTATTCAGGCAAATATGTTCACTTCATCCTATAAAAGGCTATTTCTTTCTACATTCGCACACTTTTAAAATTATATGATTTTGGCGACTGAAAAACAAAGTATTGAGCAGGTGCCGGTTGAGACTAACGGTACCGAAGGGTTAAACGGCAAGCATGTTAACGGTGAAAAGGTGGTAAAAACAAGAGCGAAAAAAGTTAACAACGCTACTGAAAAACCAGCCGAAACAGGTATTGAAGCAGCCGCACCGGCTGAAGCAAAACCTGCTAAAACTAAAAAGGCACCAACCAAAGCGGCAGAAAAGAAACCTGCGGCCAAAGCAGCCAAAAAAGCGGCGCCTAAAAAGGCTGCTGCAAAAAAAGAAAAAGCGCCGGCAAAAGGTGAAGGCGAAACTGCTGATGGTGTACCTGTTGCAAAAAAGGCAGCCGCCAAAAAAACGGCTGTAACGCAAATAACTTTCCAGTTAAAGTTCCATACAAAATTTGGGCAAACACTTTTTGTTACCGGTAACCACCCGTTGTTTGGCAACAATAACGTTGATAAGGCATTGCCCATGCAATACCTGAACGACCAGCTATGGACCGTTACGATTGACCTTGATAAAACAACCATACCAACCGAAGGCATAACCTATAATTATTTTATTCGTTACCAGGAGGGTACAGTAAGCTATGACTGGGGCACTGATAAACTGCTTACGGCTGCTGCACTTAAAACAAAAGAAGTATTTATAGCCGATGCATGGAACTTTGCCGGTTATTACGAAAACGCTTTTTATACTGAGCCATTTAAACACGTTTTGTTAAAAAGCAACTATACACCTGTAACAACGGAAGCACCCAAAACAGCAACACATATATTTAAAGTAAAAGCGCCGCTGCTGGCAAAAGGCCAAACACTTTGCTTAAGCGGTACCGGCGATGAACTGGGCAACTGGGACTCATCAAAAACCTTATTACTAAGCAAACAGCAGGACGAAGACTTTTTTAGTGTTAAGGTTGACCTTAGCGATGCTGTGCTGCCTGTGATGTATAAATATGGCGTTTATGATGTTGCCGAAAATAAAGTGCTGCATATTGAAGGCGGTAACAACCGTATGCTTTTTAACGCAGCCGCTAAAACCAGGCAAACAATAGTAAACGATGGTTTTGCCGTGCTGCCAAACAATACGTGGAAAGGTGCAGGTGTTGCCATACCTGTGTTTAGCCTGCGCACTAATAATAGTTGCGGCACGGGCGAGTTTGCTGATATTAACCTATTGGTTGATTGGGCTAAAACTTCGGGGTTAAAGCTGATACAGTTATTGCCTGTTAACGATACCACAGCTACCAACACATGGACTGATAGTTATCCTTACGCGGCTATCTCCGCATTTGCGCTCCACCCAATGTACCTGCACCTTGAAGGTATGGTGCAACCAAAAAATCAACACCTGCTGGAAGGGCTTGGTGACGAAAAAGCCAAACTAAACAAACTTGACACAGTTGATTACGAAGAGGTAAACCTGTATAAATGGAACATCATTAAGCAGGTGTACCCGCTGCAAAAAATTGGCCTGTTTGCCTCAGACGATTACCAGCAGTTTTTTAAACAGAACGAACACTGGCTGGTGCCCTATGCTGCCTTTTGTTATTTAAGGGATAAGCATAACACAGCCGATTTTAATAGATGGCCTGAGCATAAAAAATACGACGCTGATGCGGTTAACCCTTTGCTTAACCTGGCATCTGAAGCGTATGATGCAATAGCCATTCACTTTTTTGTACAATACTACCTGCACGTACAATTGAAGCAGGCAACACAGTACGCACACGACAATGGGGTTATTGTTAAGGGTGATATACCTATTGGCGTGTACCGCTACGGTGCTGATGCATGGCAAAACCCTGAACTGTACCACATGGAGATGCAGGCAGGTGCGCCACCCGATGACTTTGCAGTAACAGGCCAAAACTGGGGCTTTCCAACCTACAACTGGGACAAAATGCGCGAAACCGGCTTTGCCTGGTGGAAGCAGCGTTTTGAGCAGATGAGTTATTATTTTGACGCTTTCCGCATCGATCATATTTTAGGGTTCTTCCGTATATGGAGCATACCTGTTCATTCCGTAGAAGGCATAATGGGCCATTTTGAACCCGCTATACCGGTTTACAGGGTTGAGTTTGATGAGCGCCATATTTGGTTTGACCTTAACAGGTATTGCAAGCCCTATATAACTGGCCCTATTTTAAACCAGGTATTTGGTAGCGAAGCAACTTATGTTAAAGACCATTTTCTTAACAGCGATGGCTTTGGCAATTACCAGTTAAAAGGCGAGTTTGATACCCAGCGAAAAGTGGAAACTTACTTTGCCGGCCAGGAAAATAACCCGCATAACCAATGGCTTAAACAAGCCTTGTACAACCTTATCTCTAATGTAATATTATTTGAGGTTGAAGGTTCAAAAGGCCTACAATTCCATTTCCGCTTTGGCGCCGAAGGCACATCTTCCTTTAAAAATCTTGATGGTCACACACAGCACCAGTTGCGCGAATTGTACGTAAACTACTACTTTAAACGCCAGGACGATTTTTGGAAACAAAAGGCTTTGCAAACGCTGCCCGACTTAAAGCGTGTTACCAACATGCTGGTGTGTGGCGAAGACCTTGGCCTTGTACCATCCTGCGTGCCGGACGTTATGAAACAGCTTGGCTTGTTAAGCCTTGAAATACAAAGGATGCCAAAAGATTCAAACCGCAGCTTTTTCCATCCTTCAGATGCACCTTATTTAAGCGTGGTTACCCCGTCAACACACGATATGAGCACCATACGTGGCTGGTGGGAAGAAGACCGCCGTAAAACCCAGCAGTTCTACAATAACGAGTTGGGCCAGTGGGGCGATGCACCACATTTTTGCGAAGCATGGATAAACAAGGCCATTGTTACGCAGCACCTGCATTCACCGGCTATGTGGAGCATCTTCCAAATGCAGGACCTGCTGGGTACCGATAAAGCTGTTCGCCGCGAGAACCCGCACGAAGAACGCATTAATGTACCCGCCATACCCAAATATTACTGGCGCTACCGCATGCACATACCGCTTGAGCAACTGCTGCTGCAGGCCGACTTTAACGAAGAACTGTACACCAACATACAAGCCAGCGGAAGGATCTAAGGATTTTAGATTCCCCCGATTGCGGATTTTAGATTGGATTGATGGAGTACATTATTGGGCCTTGAAGGTTTTTGAAATTTCTAAAAACCTTCAAAGTCTTTAGCCTTATTCTGTTATACCACCTATTGTCATAGCGAAGCCCATGTACATCCTTGTGTGCGTGCTGCGGGCTGTGGCTATCTTGTTCGTGATGGGCAGCGGCTTAAAGCGTCTCCACACTAACCCATCGGTAACCCCTTGCATCTATTTATAACAGATGGCGGTATATTTGCAGTTTAAATGTGGTCCCGGCTGCATTGTTAAAACATTACTATGGCGCAGACTTCTACATTAGGTGCAGGCAGTAAAGTAAAAAATTATCTATCACTTGTTAAGTTTTCTCATACCATTTTTGCATTGCCTTTTGCATTAATAGGGTTTTGTTTGGGGTTAAGTACTTATTCAGTATCAGTGGTTCCGGGTTGGCATACCAGCATACTATCACCTTACCACGCACATCAATGGAACCTTAACCGCACAATTGGCTGGGATAAAGACGTTCCTGCGTTTTATACCTTGGGAGATATTGCTATAAAATTTCTCCTCGTTCTCGTCTGTATGGTAACCGCCCGCAGCGCCGCCATGGCATTTAACCGATATTTGGACAGAAGCTTCGATGCCAAAAACCCCCGCACGGCCATCCGCGAAATACCCAAAGGCATTATTGCACCGCAAAGTGCATTGAGGTTTGCAATACTCAACTGCATTATATTTATTACGGCCACTTTCTTTATCAATACTATTTGTTTTTACCTGGCGCCGGTAGCGCTGTTTGTTATACTGTTTTATAGCTACACCAAACGCTTTACGCCCCTATGCCACCTGGTATTGGGCCTTGGCTTGTCATTAGCGCCAATCGGCGCTTATCTCGCGGTAACAGGCCGGTTTGACCTGCTGCCCTTATTTTTCTCCTTCGCCGTTATATGCTGGGTTAGCGGTTTTGATATTATCTACGCCCTGCAGGATGTTGACTTTGACAGGTCGCAAAAACTATACTCCATCCCCGCGGCCCTCGGTAAAAAGGGGGCATTACGCGTATCTGAGCTGCTGCACGTTATAAGCGCGGCGTGTGTTATTACCGCAGGTATATATGGCCATTTTCATTTTATTTATTGGGTAGGCATCGCCGTTTTTTTGGGCATGCTTATATACCAGCACAGCATAGTAAAACCTAACGACCTTAGCAAGGTTAACATCGCCTTTATGACCGCAAACGGCATTGCCAGCGTTGTGTTTGGCGCCTTGGTTATTGCTGATATATTTTTGTTATAACCTACTGCCCGGCAAGCACCTTTTACCCGGAATGCTCCTTTGCCCGAAAAGCTTTTTAGGATGCGGAAGGAGGAAAGTGTTTTAATACTAAACAAATTGAGCGTCCTGCCAGGCACAGCCGGGCGGGCGTTCCATCTCTTCCTGCCTACCAATCTTCGCAAACTTACCGCTGCAACCAAGCAGTTTGGGATGCAGAAGGAGGACAAAGGAGGAATGTTGTACATGTATGTTTTCACCATAAATGATTGATATTTAAACAATTGTATTCAATATCCAATTTAAAGAACTAATTTCGCTTTTAAATTCAACTCAACATATAGCCAATAAAACCACTATAACAACTCCGCACCATTTCGCTCAACTTTCTTCTTTGGGGAGAGACCAGGGACAGGGGTTAACTATAAATATAAAAAACGCGGTTCTGTCATCATAAATCCAAAACTATTTTTTTGCACATTTTTCAAATTATCAAAAGCGCAGGTATTAAACCACAGAGAGAGAGGCAGGAGTTGAATACAGCACAGAGTTTCAAAGAGTTTTCCTCTGCACCTGCTATTTATAGTTTTCCCTTGCCCAAGATTTCAAATTCAAGTTTCACGATTCGCGTCTCACGATTGACATTTCACGATTGACCTTTCACGATTCACGTTTCACGATTGACGATTGACGTCTCACGATTGACCGTTCACGATTCACGCCATAAAAAAGCCCCGGTTGAAACCGGGGCCGTATATAGTCACATGAGAAAAAAAACTTGTTATTGATTGCCGCCGCCAACATTTACACGGTTCTGCTCTTCTTCTGCGGCGGTTGGTTTTTTGCGTTGCTGCTGGTTGGTGCTTTTGCCAAACCTGTAGGTAAACGTTAGTATTACACGCCTATTGTCCCACACGCTGTGAATTTTGGTGGTAAAGCCATCCATATCGGTAAATCCGTTAAAGCGCATAATATAAAAAGGGTCGCGCAGGTTTAACCTGAGGCTTCCTTTGTTTTTTAGTATCTGCTTGCCGGCGCCTAAACTAAACATACCCATTGGCTGTGCCAGTATGGCGCTGCTAACTAAACTTTTGCCCTGCATAAAGCCGCTTATCTCGCCACTCCATCCTTTGTTAAAGGTAAAACGGCTGCTGAGGTTAGCGGTGAATGATGTTATTGCCACATCAACATACTCCTCCCCTATATATCCCTTATAGCGATTATTAAATACATTGGCGAATACATTTACATTCCACCACTTTTTCAATTGTTTGCCATAATTAATTGCGAGCCCAATATTACGGTTAGATGCTATATTTTGCTTGGTTTGATATGTTATATAATTCTTATCTGCATCCTGCTCGCTAATAAGCACATCATTTATTATATCGGTGGTTGATGTGTAGTTGGCTGTAACATTTAATGCGCCTTTGTAGTTATAGCTTAGCTCAATATTGTGTGCAAACTGTGGCTGCAGGTAAGGGTTGCCCTGTTGATAAGTATACCTGTCTAACTGGAACTGGAAGGGGTTTAGGTCTTGGTAATCAGGCCTTTCAATCCTTCTTCCGTAAGATATTTCGTAAGTGTTATTATCATTTGCCTGGTAGCTGAAATATGCAGTAGGGAACAGCTTTGTATAGTTCTTGTTAAAGTTGCCGTTAGCCGTTTGGGCAAGCTGGTCTCCTTTTGAAATGGTTTGTTCAGCACGCGCACCAACCTTTACTGTAAACTTCTTTATTTGTTTTTGCAGGCTTACATAGGCGGCATTAATATTTTCAGTATATATAAAATGGTTGCTTCTTTTAACATCGGCATTCCACTTACGTGTTACGGTATCATACAAGCTATACTGGGCATCATTATCGCTTTTTACATAGCTTGATTTTATGCCTGCCTCAAATGTTGCATTACCTTTTAAAGGAGTGCTGTAATCTGCCTTAAATGTATAAATGTCTATTTTACCCGGCAGGTAACCGTTCAACAAATATGGGTTGGGGTTATCAGGATCATTCTTGGGTATCAGTACACCATTAGGGTCGTAAAGGTAGTTATTTGAATATTGTGGCGCACCGGTTCTGTATGAAATATAATCGGCATCTACATCCAGTTCTGCGCCCTTTGTGCCAAGCTTTTGTTGCAGGTTAACATCAATACCCAGGTTCTTCCAGGGTGTGTGGTTGTTTGATACTGCGGTATTATACTGGTAAAATTTACCAAGGCTGTCGTAAAACTTGCTGTATGAGTGTGTTTTAAAATAGGAGTTATCATTAAAGCCGTTAAGGCTTACGCCGAGTGTTGTGTTTTTGCTTGCAAAATAATCAAGCCCTGCCTTGTAGGTTGTATTATAGTCAGTAAAGCGGCCGTTTGATATTTGGTAAACTTCGCTGTTAAAAGGTGTATTCCTGTCTGCACGAAATTTCCTGTCAAGAATATTGTCATTAAACCCTTCCCAATGGCTATAACCAACACTGCCGTATACATTAACCTTGTTGTGGCGCCAGTTAAGCGTTAAATTATTGGTTTGTTTAAAGTATATGGCCAGTATGCCGCTAGTGGTAAATGTGCCGTTAAAGCCGTTGTTCCTGTTCTTTTTTGTTTTTATGTTGATGATGCCCGAGTTACCTGCAGCATCATATTTGGCAGGTGGCTGGCTCATTATTTCTATCTGGTCAATTTGGTTGGCGCTCATGCTTTTTAAAAGGTTGGCAAGGTCTGTAGCATTTAAATAGGTGGGTTTGCCATCAACCATTATTATAACGCCTGCTTTACCCTTAAGGCTTACATTATCATTATTGTCTATTGTAATGCCGGGGCTTCTTTCCAGTACTTCCAGTGCAGTCAAGCCGGTGTTGGTAGGCGATGCATCAACATTAACTACTGTTCTGTCAATTTTATTTTCAATAAGCGGGCGGGTGGCGCTAACCGTAACAGCGCCAAGCCCTTTGCTTGCTGCCGCCATGCTAATTGCACCCAGCGTTAAAGCCTGGCCTTCAGTTACATCAAATGCAGTACCGCTATATTTACCATACCCTACTGCATCAGCAGTAATAAAATATTTACCTGCTTTAATATTTTCAAATTCAAAAACACCGTTCTTATCGCTTACGGAGATTTTTACCAATACCGAGTCTTTGCTTTTTAACAGCGATATTGTTGCTGCATCAATTACTTTATCATCTGCTGACTTTATGGTACCTGATATTTTTCCCGTTTGCTGTGCGAAAGAAATTGCGGGCACTAAAAATAATGCCGGCAATACAAATAAAAGTTTGAGTATAGATTTCTTCATAAACATTTGTACTCGTTACTACGTTCGGTTTCGTAGCGCAATATTCAATTACAACTTCAAAGCACAAATGCTAAATAATGACAAACGGATATTTTAAAATATAATTGGAAACCATTCATCAAGCAGCTGTGATGAACGGAAAATATTTAAGGACGAGAGTCGTGAAACGTGAAAAGTGAAATGTGAAACTACAATTATTCTAAAATCAAAATCCCCCCACTCTTAGAAAAGAGCGGCGGGGATATGAAGTATAACCAAACTTGCACATTATTTTTAAACATCATTGGCTGCTTAATTCTTTACTCTTCTTTTCTACCTTACAACCAGTGATTGCTGAGCTATTGAATGCATTTTTCATGATTGAAGATTTACGCTTATTGTTTCACGCATCATATCTCACGCTTCACGGTCAAATTATCATGCTTCAGCTTTGATATTTCACGTTTCACTTTTCACTTTTTACGTTTCACCTTTCACGATTCATGTTTCACGCTCTAGTTCCCTCCCTTCACCCTGCTCTGCTCATCCCCTGCCCCGTTATGGTCGCGGTGCTGCATGCTTTGGCCTTTGTTAAAGCGCCATGTAAAGCTTACGTTAACCTGGCGGTTGTCCCATGTGTTGTGTATGGTAACATCAACATTTTGGTATTTGCTGTAGCCATAAAATTGCTGCAGCTTAAGAAAGTCTCTAAAGTTTACCCTTATAGTACCTTTATCTTTCAACACGCTTTTTGCTATAGCAAAATCTGCTGAGCCCATTGGCTTTGCAACCAATATACCCTCTATCATCCGGCTGCGGTAAAAGCCGGTAAGTTCAAACGTCCAGCCTTTTTTTACTGTAAACTGGTTGCTTATATTGCCCATAAAACCAGTTGCTGCAACATCAATGTTGCCGTTGTTTACAAAGCCCTGGTACTTGTTATATATTACCTGCCAGTAAATATTTGTTCTCCACCATTTTGTTACAGGTACACTGGCGTTCATGCTAATGCCAAGGCTTTGCTGTTTGGCAATGTTGCTGCGCTTTACAAACGATGTGTGGGTACTGTCAACCTGCTCAAGCACCTCCTGTATTATGTCGTTGGTGGTGCTATAGCTTAAGGTAGTGTTCAGCATACCTTTAAATGAATGCGTCAGCTCAATGTTATGGCTAAACTGTGGCTTAAGGTAGGGGTTGCCCACCTCGTAAGTGTACTTGTCAAGAAAATGGTAGAAAGGGTTCAAATCTTCATAGTCAGGCCTTTGTATCCTTCTTCCATAGTTTAGCGAAAAGTTGTTTTTATCATTCAGCGCATAACCTATATATACCGTTGGAAACAGTTGCGTATAATCGCGCGTAAATGTTTCACCGGTTGTTAACTGGTTACCTTTGGCAATAGTATTTTCCAACCGCAGGCCAAATTGTGCACTCCATTTTTTATTTAGCTGCTTGTTTACGTTAACGTAGGCAGCATTAATGTTCTCTTTATAAACAAAGTGGTTGGTACGGCCGGTATCAACGGTCCAAACACCGCTTTCAAGGTTATCGTAATTGGCATTGTTATCTGTTTGTACATAGCTGCTTTTTATACCCGCCTCAAGCTTTGCGTTACCTTTTAAAGGGTGGGTATAGTCAGCTTTGGCGCTGTATATATCAATATTGCCTGGCAGTATACCCCTTACTATTTCGTCAGGCTGGTTTTTGTTACCGGCATTATCATAAAAATAGTTGTTGAACAATTGATTTGATGAAGATGAGTAGTGTACGTAATCAACATCAGCGGTCAGTTCAGTACCGGCAGTATCAAACGTATGCTTAAAATTAATATTAGCGCCGCCATTGCCCCAATGCCCGTTATCAGTACTTGGCGCAAGGGTAACGCTTTGCAACACATTATTTGAGTTATAAATATTGGTAGTATTGGCGTTGGTGCTGTTATTATTGCTTGTGTAACCGGTAAACACCACACCAAGGGTTGTTTTTTTGTTAATGAAATAATCTGCACCTGCTTTATAGCTATGGTTTTGGCTTATGCTGTTACCATCTGTTTGCTGGCGAAAGATAGACTCAATATTTTTTGTGCTCTCGTCTCTAAAATTGCGCTCCAGTTCAAGGGTATGAAAGTTTTTATAATAGCCATAGCTGTAATTAGCAAACAGGTTAACCTTACCAGTGCGGTAGTTAATATTAAAGCTTTCGTTTGCTTTGGGGTAAAAGCCCTGGCCGGCGCCCACTGTAATACTGCCATTAAGGCCTTTTACTTTTGTTTTTTTGGTTTTAATATTAATAACACCCGCATTGCCGGATGCATCAAATTTGGCCGATGGCTGGGTCATTATCTCTATCTGGTCAAGGTTATTGCTCGACAGGTTTTTAAGATAATTGGCAAGGTCTTGCCCGCTTAAGTAAGTAGGCCTGCCATCAATATATATCACTACGCCCGGTTTGCCGCGCAGGCTTACATTACCGTCTTTATCAACTGTAATACCGGGCGATTTTTCCAGTACGTCTAATGCGCTTAAGCCAACATTGGTAGGTGATGCATCAACATTCACCACAGTTTTATCTATCATTTGCTCAATAAACGGCTTTTTGGTTGTAACCACTACCCCGCCCAGCTGCTGGTTTTGCGCTGTTAACGTGACAGATTGTATAGTGTAAACCGTTTTTGAAGCATTAATGTCAAAAGCCTCACTATAATAAGTGGCATACCCAATAGCCTGGATAGACACCAGGAACTTACCATCCCTTGCGAGCGCTATCTCAAAATCGCCGGCATTGTCGGTTACTGCGGTTTTAACTATTGAGCTGTCCGTTATGTTCAACAATGCTACGGTTGCCGCCTCAACAGCTTTTTGTGCTGTTACATGCCCCTTTACACCTTTGGTAAAGGTTTGCTGCGCAAACAAGGCCGAAACGGTTAAAAAACAAAAAATTACAGCCAGTGTACAGTACTTCTTCATATCATGTATTTTAAATAATAAAGTATCTTTTATTAAATATTACACACCAAAGCTATGTACCTTGTTTTGCATAGTACATGTTTTTAACATGAACGGTTATTAAAACGGATGAATGGAGTAGATGGAAATGTTGGTTGGTTGACCGGTGATCGCTTGATTTTGTAAACCCGGTTGGGTGATTTTATAGCGGGAAAAATGGGTCTATAACGCAGACCAGCTGAAAAACCAGTTGACTGAAAAGATATTAATTGAGTCTAATAAGTTGATAACCAGTACAAAATATTAAAGCAAGGTTTGTAAAGCCTCATTGATTGGCAAATTGAAACGAAAAGATTTTTTAAGAGGGAAAGGCTTGTTGCTCACCGTTTTCGCGATTGCAGGGCACGTTGTGTCCCCGCTTCACATTTATCGTTTCACGTCTCATCTCATGATTGACGATTCACATTTCAGGTCCCGTTTCACTTTTCACGATTCACGATTGCCGTTTCACGATTCACGATTCGCCAGCAGGTAAAGCACCGCCATCCTAACCGCAACACCATTTTCCACCTGGTTTAAAATAATGGAATATGGGCCGTCGGCTACGTCGCTGTCAAGCTCAACGCCGCGGTTTATAGGGCCGGGGTGCATTATAACAATGTCCTTCCCAAGGCTTTCAAGCAGCCTTCGGCTAATCCCGTAAGCAAGGTTGTATTCCCGCAGGGAGGAGAATAGCGGCTGGTTTTGCCTTTCAAGCTGTATACGCAAAACGTTTGCAACATCGCACCATTGCAACGCTTCTTTAATATTATAGGTAACGCGCACCCCAAGGGCCTCGGTTATATATTTTGGTATAAGTGTTGGCGGGCCGGCAATGGTAACCTCTGCCCCCATTTTACCCAGCAGGTAAATATTGCTTAGCGCCACACGGCTGTGCATAATATCGCCAATAATGGCAACTTTCAGCCCTTCCAGTTTGCCTGTTCTTTCCCGCATGCTAAACGCATCCAGCAGGGCCTGCGTAGGGTGTTCATTTATACCGTCGCCTGCGTTAACAATGGCAGCGGGAATATGTTTTGCAAGAAAGTGCGGCGCACCGCTGGCGCTATGCCGCATCACCACCATATCAACCTTCATGCTTAATATGTTATTTACAGTATCAAGCAGGGTCTCCCCCTTTGCAACAGATGAGGCGCTGGCGGTAAAGTTTAGCGTATCTGCGCTAAGCCTTCTTTCAGCAAGCTCAAAACTCATGCGCGTACGCGTTGAATTCTCAAAAAATAAATTAACTATTGTTACGTCACGCAGTGAAGGAACCTTTTTAACGGGCCTTTGTAAAACCTCTTTAAATTGCTGCGCTGTTGAAAGAATAAGCTGAATGTCCTCCGTTTTGAGGTCCTTAATACCCAGCAAATGTTGCGTAGATAGTGCCATTAAAAAGCGAAGATATAGTAAAACTTAATAGTTTAAGTTTTGAAGTTTTTAGTTGTTGAAAAACTGGTGAATAAACAGGCTTAACATTGCCATACAAACCAACAATTTTGCGCTTATGTTTAGCGGCCAGTTGTTATTTGGTTACATTTGATAAGTGATAAAGGCTTTCCGTGGTATGTGAAAAACTAAACTCCTTTTAATGCATTCTTCCCCCGTTGGTTTACGCAACATCTTATTGGCCTTGCTGGCCGGCGTGTTTTTTACAGCATGTTCCCCACATAAACAGGGTAAGACCGGGGCTGCCGTTTATATCACAACAGATTCAACCCTGCGGCCACTACTTCATATGGAAGATAGCGCCCGCTTTTTTAAAATGATTGATTCATCTTTTGACGATTCACCCTGGGGCCTGTTTTTTAAGTACTCCCGAAGGGCAGAATATTCGCGTTTCCATAATAAAAGCTACCAGGCGCTTGCCTTTAATGACAGTATGCTGTCAGCCATACAATTTGAACAGAACGATCCGGCCTATCACATACGTTATGCCCAAACATTATTGGCGAGGGGTGACCTGATGCTGAACCTGCACCGCCCGGACGAAGCATTTAAGCAGTATTTTGCAGCACGGGAAGAAATTGTAAAAACCGGCGACACCTGTCTTTCTTCTGATTATACCAATACACTTGCTAATACCAATTATAATCAAAAAAAGTACAACGCAGCCGCTACTCTTTATAAACAGGGCTTTGCCGAACTAAATGCCTGCACAAAGGCCAACGGATACGACCGGTTTGTTTACCAGCAGGGTACCCTTGACAACATAGGGCTATGCTTCGGCAACCTTGGGTTAAACGATAGCGCCGTATTTTATTATGACAGCGCCTTGCGATATATTGACCTTAGAGGCAAGGATATTAACCCCATTTTTGTTTCTGTAGCCAAAGCAATCATCTATGGCAACAAAGCAAAAACGCTGATAGAACGGGGGGAAGATGTTGAGGCAGAAAAATTGCTTAAAGAAAGTATTGCAATAAACAGCAGGCCGGGTTATACCTATGCCACCGGCGATGTGCCGGAGGAGCAGGCAAAACTAGCCGCGCTTTACCTTAAACAGCACAGGGTTGTTGAAGCCGGCAATACATTGCAGCAAATGAAGGCACAGTTAGACACCATGCCAAATATTAGCATGCTTCAATTATGGAACCAATTACAGTCTGGCTATTATGAAAGCACCGGTAACCTTGTGGCGTCAATTGCTTCATTAAAACGCTACCTGTTTCTTAAAGATTCAGCTTCTTCGGCACATCAATCATTGCTTTCTACAGATATAGATAAAGAATTTACTTACCTGGAAAGCATGTATACCGTATCGGCGCTTCAAAAAGAAAACCAGCTAAAAAACCTTTCCCTGGTTATTACAGTGCTGGGCATAGTAATGACGGGTATAATACTGCTGCTGGTACGGCGTAACTACAGGCAATCAAAAAAGAACGTAGCTGCGTTGCAGGAGTTGAATGAAGAAGTAAATGTGAGAAACCACTACCTGCAGGATACACTTAATGCATTGGAAAAAAGTGAAGCGGAGAATACCCGCATGCTAAAAATTATTGCGCACGACCTTCGGAACCCTGTAGGCGGTATTACAACACTAACGGGGTTAATGCTTGGTGATACTAACTATACAGAAGAGCAACGCCGGCAGCTTGAACTGATGCGGCTGGCGGGTGACCAGTCGATGAAAATGATAGAAGACATTTTGTATATTAACATGCCGCTGTCAGATATCACCAGGCGCCCGCTAAACCTGCAAACTATGCTGGAACGCAACATAGGCATGATGCGGCTGGCGGCAGATAAAAAAAATCAGCAAATAACCCTTACAACCGAAGAAGCTGTTATTGACGGTGATGGCGACAAATTATGGCGTGTTTTCAGTAACCTTATTTCCAACGCAATTAAGTTTAGCCCCGACCGTGGAACGATAACTGTGCAATTATTTCGTAAAGGCCATGCTGCTGTTGTAACTATTGCAGACAATGGCATTGGTATTCCGCAACATTTGCTGGAAAAATTATTTGATATAGCAGCGGCTGATGTCAGGCGCGCCGGTACGCAGGGCGAGCCCTCATTCGGGCTGGGCCTTGCAATTTGCAGGCAAATTGCAGAAGCGCACGAAGGCAGTATATGGGTAGAAAGTGAAACTGGCAGGGGTACAACATTTTACGTATCCATACCTTTGGCAAACCAATAGCAGCAAGCTTAAAAACTGTTGATTAAAAAACAGCACCGGCGCACAGGTACTGGCAAATGGAAAAGAAGCATAAATACAAACTGCAAAAACCTTATGGCAAGAAATAGTATTGTGATAGATAAAGATTCTTTTGCTTTTTTGAAAGACCTTGCTAAGAACAACAACCGCGAATGGTTTGGCAAGCATAAAAGCAGGTACACGGCAGCCCATAATAATATAATTGCATTTGCTGATCGGCTGCTGGCAGAATTAAGTAAGCATGATAAAATTGAAACAGCTTCCGGTAAAGACGCGGTTTTCAGGATATATAAAGATGTTCGCTTCTCAAAAGATAAAACACCTTACAACAAACACTGGAGCGGCAGTTTTAAAAGGGCTACCAGGCAATTGCGCGGCGGTTATTATTTCAGAATTGAACCAGGCAACTCTTTTTTGGCAGGCGGCTTTTGGGGCCCTGAACCAAAAGACATAAAAAGAATAAGAGAGAACATTGATGCCAATTATGAAGATTGGCAAAAGTTATTCAGCAACAAAGCGCTTGTTAAAACATTTGGCTCCTTAACGGGGGAACAACTTAGCTCGGCGCCAAGAGGATACGCTAAAGACCACCCTGCTATAAACCTATTGCGTCACAAGCAATTTATATTAAAATACAGCTTTACCGATGCGGAAATACTTGAACCCGGCTTTTTGCTAAAGGCCAATGATGTATTCAAAAAATTTCGGCCATTTTTTGATTTTATGAGCGAAGTGCTCACAACTGATGTTAATGGCGTACCGGATGAGTATTGATTGCTACTTTAAACATTATGGTCATTCGAAATAATTGATTTTTAAATCATACGATGTTATTAACCTAATCGTCCTGCCCCATCGGGGCAGAAGCTTTATAGAAAGAGACAATGCATATGATATTTACCGCGCCGTAGGTGCGGAACTTTTGTACGCCCTTGCCTGTAAAAAGCGTTGAGTACCTTTGGCGCTCATAAACTCCGTGTTCATACTTTACTAAAAATCTTTTGCTGCTCTTCGTCAGTTAAAACCGAATGCTATTAACGGGTTACCTGGTGACTATTAATTGTTTATTTCCACGAAACCGATGACACTCTCCCTTAAAATACCCAAATAAGTAAACCCATCCAATGCCTAAGTTGGGTATCAATCATTATTTTCGTAATATAACATGTAAAACGCCACTTTATTAACCTCACACCAAAAGCTACTTAAAAAATGAATTATACCCAATTAATTGATGATGCAGGCAGGTATGTAAACCAGTTTATGAATGGCCATAAAGAAAAAAAACTGGCTTATCATAATCTTGACCATACACAAGCGGTAGTAACAAATGCCATACAAATAGCTAACCATTACCAGTTGGGCGATGATGATTTTGCTACCGTAGTTATGGCCGCATGGTTTCACGATATTGGCTATTTTACCGGCCCGGGTTCAGGCCACGAAGCGCGTGGCGCAGACTTGGCGGAGACCTTTTTAAAGGATAAAGAGGGCGGTGTAAATTTAGCAGAGGGTGTTCGTAAATGTATAATGGCCACTGTAATGCCGCAAAACCCAAACGGGCTGCTGGAAGAGATTGTTTGCGATGCAGACCTGTTTCATTTTGGTACTGACAGCTTTAGTGAAAAAAACAAATTGTTGCACAAAGAAATTGAAGCAACATACAACAAAGAAATAAGTAAAGATGACTGGCGTAAGGGTACAATCGCTCTTATGGAGCAACATCACTATCATACTGATTACTGCCGCCTGTTGCTAAACGATAAAAAGCATGAAAATATAGATAAGCTTAAAGCAAAAATGGCTGAAAAGCAGGAAGCCTCAGCAGAAACAGCAGTGCCGGCTGAAAAAGATGCAAAAAAGCCAAAGAAAGACAAAAGCAATACGCCCGGCCGTGGTATTGAAACCATGTTCAGAATTACTTCAGGCAATAACCAGCGCCTTAGCGACATGGCTGATAATAAAGCGCATATACTTATTACCGTTAACTCTATTATTCTTTCGGCTATCATTAGCCTTGTGTTGCGCAAGCTTGATGAAAGCAGCTTTCTAACCTACCCTACCTTCGTTTTGTTAGGCGTAAGTGTTGTAACTATTGTAGTAGCAATTCTTGCAACAAGGCCATCCATTCCGCCGGGTGTATTTACGCAACAGGATATTGACGATAAAAAAGTAAACCTGTTATTTTTTGGTAATTTTTATCGCATGAAGCTTGACGATTATGCAAAGGGCATGCGCAAGGTTATGGCCGACAGCGAATTTTTATACGACACGCTGATAAAAGATGTGTACTCGCAGGGGGTTGTGCTGGGGCGCAAATACCGTCTGTTGCGCTTATCATACAGCATTTTTATGTTTGGCCTTATCATATCAGTGCTGGGTTACACGGCTGTATTTATTTTTTTCAGGTAGGCTTGTTATATCAATTTAAACAGGCATCAAATGACGGAACAAACTTTTTTTAGCAGGGATGTTAGCTGGCTTTACTTTAATGAGCGCGTGCTTTTAGAAGCAGCAAGCCCCGCCGCCCCCCTTATGGAAAGAATACGCTTCCTGTCAATATTCTCCTCCAACCTCGATGAGTTTTTTCGTGTGCGCATACCGGTGCTTATGGCACTTGAAACAATAAGTAACGGCAGCGTACCGGGCGAAATAAGTAGTTACCAAAGCGCCCTGCAAATAATTATTAAACAGCAGCAGTTGTTTGGTAATATTTTGGCTACAGGCATTATACCGCTGCTTCAGCAGCAAAATATATGGTTTATATATAACAGCCCCATGCCGGCTGAGATTGAGCAGCAGGTAAACGATTACTTTTTCAACACATTGGCAGCTTATGTTGAGGTTATTGATTTCAGCAATGATAAAGCCTTCTTTCCTGCCAACAATAAATTATACATCGTTGTTGTGCTGGAAAAAGATGGCATATATAAAGATGTTATAGTAAATATTCCGTCTGACGCCGCATCGCGGTTTTATACTATTCAGCAACGGGGAAAAAAATATATTGTTGTTATTGACGACATTATAAAAAAATGCCTGCCGCTTATTTTTTCGCAATACAATATAGCAGGCAGTTATAGTATAAAAATTACGCGCGATGCAGAACTTGACCTGCAGGATGAATATGAAGGCGACATTGCAGAAAAAATTGAAAAACAAATAACCCGCCGCGACCTTGGTCTCGCAACAAGGCTATTGTACCAGCCGGGCATACCGCTGCGCAGCCTGCAAACCATCATTGCGGCCTTTAACCTTTTCAGTGCAAACAAAATACAGGGCGGCAATTACCATAACCTTAAAGATCTTGGCTCATTCCCTGTTAACGATGCTGCTTTACAATATACTAAACAACCGCCGGTTAATACCATAGCCATAAAAACCAACAATTACTTATTTGAAGAGATATTAAAAAAGGACATTTTAGTTCATACACCTTACAACTCTTACCATACGGTATTGCGCTTTTTTAATGAAGCTGCTATTGATGGTAACGTTGTTGAAGTTTACACTACCATGTACCGTGTTGCCAGCGATAGCCGTATAGTACATGCGCTTATAAGCGCCGCCCGCAATGGCAAAAAAGTAACAGTATTTGTTGAGCTAAAGGCCCGGTTTGACGAAGCCAACAATATTAAATGGGCAAAAAGAATGAAGGAAGCAGGTATAAAAATAATATACAGTATACCTAACCTTAAAGTACATGCAAAAGTGGGGCTGGTAAAAAAAAGGCAGCAAAACAGGTTAACTTATATAGGGCTATTTGCTACAGGCAACCTTAATGAAAGCACTGCCCGCTTTTATACCGATCATATTTTGCTAACGGCCCGCCGTGAAATGTTGCAGGAGTTGGAAATGGTATTTATATTTTTGGCAAAGCGCAGAAAGCCTGGTGATGGGGACAGTGTAATTTTCAACCATTTACTGGTAGCACAGTTTAACCTGCAGCAAAAATTTTTGCAGTTAATTGATGCCGAGATAAACAACGCCAAACAGGGCCTGCCATGCGGCATAACAGTTAAGCTAAACAATATTGAAGACAAAGTTTTAATAAGCAAACTATACGAAGCAAGCGGTGCAGGCGTAAAAATAAATTTAATAGTGCGCAGCGTTTGCTGCATTATACCGGGCGTTAAGGGTATGAGCGAAAATATAACCATTAAACGCATTGTTGACAGGTACCTTGAGCATGGGCGCGTGTTTATATTCAACAACAACAATGATGAAGTATATTTTTTAGGTTCATCAGACTGGATGAACCGCAATATTTACCGCCGTATTGAGGTTTGCTTTCCTTTATATGATGAAGCTTTAAAAGCTGAAATAAAACAAATAATAAACCTGCAATTGCAGGACGATACCGCAGCAGTGATGATTGACGATACACTAAACAATATACCCATCGTTAATAAAACAAGCAATACACGTTCGCAAAACGCGATATATGATTATTGTGTACAAAAGGCTAACAAACAATGAAAATACATTTTACCATATTAATGTTCCTTACATTATTAGCCTGCGCTTACAGGAAAGAGCCGGGTGAAGAAGGCGCAGCCAAACACAGGCTGCCGTATGACCTTTCAGATCCCGTAAAATTTTTCATGCCAAATATTTTACACGAGATATCGGGCATTGCCTTCAGCAATAGTGATGACACTATTTATGCTGAACAGGATGAGGAAGGCATTTTATTCCGATTTGTCCCTTCTACCCAAAATATCATTCAGTCAAAATTTGGTAAGAAAGGCGATTATGAAGATGTAGCCATCTGCCATAACAATGTAATAATGCTGCGCAGCGATGGTACTTTATACACCTTTCCGTTAGCTGAAGTAAATGGCAAACATATAACCGGCACACGGGAATGGGCCAGCCTTTTACCTTCGGGTGAATATGAAGGTTTATATGCTGATGAAAGCGCCAATAAACTATATGTTTTGTGCAAGCATTGCAGTGATGAAAACACAAGTAAAGAAGGTGGCGGTTCAGTGCTAAATATAGATGCCGCTGGTAATATATCAGCCGCAGGCAGCTTTGATATTAATATAAGGCAAATAGAAAAAGCATCGGGAGAAAAAAAGATAGGCTTTCATCCTTCAGGGCTATCAAAAAATAAGCTTACTGGTGAATGGTATATACTTTCGTCAGTAAATAAAATGCTGGTAGTAGCAGACAGTGCCTGGCAGGTGAAGGAAGTGTACGATCTAAACCCGGCAACATTTGTTCAGCCAGAAGGCATTGCCTTTGACAGTAAGAACAACCTGTATATAAGCAACGAAGGCAGCACAACCAGCAGCGGTAATATTTTAAAGTTTATATATAAGCCTTAAACTATAATGAATGTATTTGCATAAAATAGTTAGAACAATATTAGTTACAGTATGTTGCGTGTTGTTAACTGCACTGCGCGTTAATGCACAGGATACCATAAAGTACCGCATTATTTTTATTGGTGATGCAGGTGAAATTGATCCGCAGCAAAACAACGTATTACAAAATGCAGCCAATAATATAATAGCCGGTAAAACAACGGTAATGTACCTGGGCGATAATATTTACCCAACAGGGTTTGGTTTGCCTGGTAGCCCCGGAGAAGAACAAACAAAACAAATACTGCGCGCACAGTTTACACCTATGCGCAGTAAAGGCGCGCCTGTTTATTTTGTACCGGGCAACCACGATTGGGACAGGATGGGCAAAGATGGCCTTGCAAAAATTAAACAGCAATGGTCTTTTTTAGATGCTCAGCATGACAGCCTGCTAAAATTGGTGCCCGGCAACGGTTGTCCCGACCCTTATGAAATAGATATGGGCGACAGTATGGTAGTTATTGCCTTTGACAGTGAATGGTTCCTGTTTCCGCACGACAAAACAAATACAGACGCAAATTGCAGTTGTAACAGCGGCAAAGATGTTATTGAAAAAATGGGGGAATTGTTTTATAAAAACCGCTATAAAGTTATATTGCTGGCATCGCATCACCCGTTTCAAAGCTATGGCCACCACGGCGGTTATTATTCGTTAAAAGACCATATTTTCCCCCTCACGGCCATCAATAAAAACCTGTATATACCAATGCCGGTTATAGGCTCGTTATATCCTTTATTGCGCAGCACTTTTCAAAGCCCTGAAGACATCATTCACCCAACCTACAAAGCCATGATAAAAGATATTGATGATGTGTTTGATGGCTTTCCAAACCTTATACATGTAGCGGGGCACGAACATGGGCTGCAACTTATAAAAAATAGCCAGTTACAGGTGGTAAGCGGTGCTGGCGCAAAAAATGCGTTTGTAAAAAAAGGCCGTTACTCTTTGTTTGGCGAAAGAATGGGTGGTTATGTTACGGCAGACCTGTTGACCAATAATAATGTAAGGCTTACCTATTATACAACACAAAGCGGCATAACGCCCGCCTTTAGTTACCTGCAACAATATACTGATTTGAAAAAGGCAGAAGATTCTATAGCAGTTATTGTTACCCAACAGGACAGCGCTACCGTACAGGCGAATGCCGGGTACGACAGTGTTAGCGGCATACACCGCACATTATTTGGTGAGAATTACCGTAGGGAATGGGCGGCCCCCACTACCCTGCCCGTTATAAAAATATCAGTAATAAAAGGCGGTTTAACACCGCTGCAGCGCGGCGGCGGCCACCAGTCAAAATCATTACGCTTAAAAGACAAAGATGGTAAAGAATGGGTGTTGCGCAGCGTAAATAAATATCCTGAAATTTTATTGCCCGAACAACTACGGGAAACCTTTGCAAAAGATATTGTTACAGATGCTATGAGCGCGCAGCACCCTTACTCAGCGCTTATTGTACCCGTTATAGCCGACGCGGCCCGCGTACCACATGCAAACCCAATTATAGGCCTTGTAGTGCCTGACAAAGCTTTAGGCATTTATGAGAAAATTTTTGCCAATACAGTTTGCCTGCTGGAAGAAAGAGAGCCTGCCGGGAAATCAGACAACTCTGAAAAAATGAACAAGGAATTGTTGAACGACAATGATAATAGCTTTGACAGTTCATTGTTTTTACGCGCAAGGCTGCTGGATCTGTTTATAGGCGACTGGGACCGTCATGAAGACCAGTGGCGCTGGACGTATAGCGATTATGGTAAAGGCAAACGATATATGGCCGTGCCAAGGGACAGGGACCAGGTTTTTCACGTAACGCAGGGGTTATTTCCGAAGATTGCTTCAAGGCCGTGGATCGCGCCCCTGTTGCACGACTTTAACGGCGATATAAAACAGGTGGATGCATTTTTTACAGAAAGCAACGTTTTAAACAAACATTTCCTAAACCAATTTAGCCATGATGAATGGATGGGAATAACCAACGATTTTGTTGCTGCCATGACAGACTCGGTGCTGGAAACTGCTTTACGCAGGCTGCCCGCGGCATCTTACAAATTAAGGTATGTTGAATTATTGCATAAGCTACAGGTTAGGCGCACCAACCTGCCCGCTGCGATGGAAGAGTATTACCGGTTTTTAAATAAAATTGTTGATGTGCAAACATCAGACAAAAACGAACTTGTATTGCTAACTGATGCAGCTAACAATGGGTTACAGCTTGATATTTATAAGATAAATAAAAACGGTAATGTTAAAGACCTTTTGTTTAGCAGGGCTTTTAGTGCCGGTATTACAAAAGAAGTAAGGCTTTATATATACAAAGGCGAAGACAGCGTTGTAATAAATGATCACTCAACCATAAAATTGCGTATCGTAGCTAAAAAAGGGTACAAAGGGTACAATGTTATACAATCAGCGAAACAGGTGCAATTGTACGGAAGACAGAATGACCATAATGCCTTTACAGGCGAAACTACAAAGCTTACCATGCACTTAAGCAACGATAGCGCCAATACCGCTTATGTGCCAACTAACCCTTATAACAAAATAGTGCCTGTAATAGATGCAGGTTATAATATGGATGACGGGCTTTTATTAGGCGCTTCAGTAAAATTTGTTAACCAGGGTTTTAGAAAGCTTCCTTACGCAAGCATGCAGCAATTTTCTTTTTTACATGCTTTTTCAACCAATGCTTTTAGCTTTAAGTTTCACAGTGAATGGCTTAAGGCGGCCGGCAATGCTGATATAATTGTTAATGCCAAAGCGCTGGCGCCAGACAATACACAAAACTTTTTTGGGCTGGGCAACAACACCGTATTCAATAAAACAGGCAACTATAAAAGGTTTTACCGTGCACGTTTTAGCATATACCAGTTTGACCCTGCATTACGCTGGCGAAGTGGTAAAACATCAGTGTTTTCAATAGGGCCGTCGCTACAATTTTATATGTTCGACAAGGAAGATAATAAAGGCCGTTTCATCAACAATAACACCCTTATTCATTCGTACGACAGCGCTACTATTGCCAACAGCAAGCAATTTGCGGGTATAATAATGAACTATACAGTTGATAAGCGAAACAATAAGTTATTGCCAACAAGCGGCGCTTACCTAAATATAAGGGTGCAGGGTTATACGGGTTTAAACAGCTATTCAAAATCTTTCGCACAGCTAATTCATGAAGTTGATCTTTACCGTAGCCTTGACAGGCAATCACGTATTGTTATTGCCAACAGGCTTGGTGGCGGCATTACCGTCGGCAAAACTGCTTTTTATCAATCATTGTTCCTGGGCGGGCAGGAAAACCTGCTTGGTTACAGGCAGTACCGTTTTGCAGGTGAAAGTGTGCTGTACAATAATTTTGAGGTTCGCATTAAGCTGGCACAAGTGGGCAGCTATATATTACCCGGTCAGTTTGGCATAGTAGGTTTTTACGATGCCGGCAAAGTGTGGGCTGCCGGTTATAACAGTAAAACAATACACCAGGGTGTTGGTGGGGGCTTTTATTTTGCGCCTGCACAAATGGCAGTTTTTCAACTTGTGGCGGGCTATTCGCAGGAGGGCTGGTACCCATACTTTACGTTTGGGTTCAGATTTTAATAATATTTATTAAACTGTTTAAATAAAAGAGATCGTTTAAAAATTTACTTAGCCAGCGCATTATAAGTTTACTCTACACTGGTTACCGGTTATACTATCGGGTTGCCTTTTGCAAAAGTTCTAATTTTGCAACAGGCTTTATGGTTTACAATAAATTTAATTTTAAACCGTCTCTCGCATAACAGAATATGGCTGGCCAAAACTGCGACAGCAGTTTTATAGCTGGTATTGTTATTTACCGGTTATGCCGGTTATTTATAATTAAGTTATACTATGCAAGCAACTATACTCGACCTGATGGATAAGCCGGCAAAAGAAATGCAGGGTACTGATGTTGTGCTTACTTTTAAACATTTTATAAGCTATCTTGAAAAGGTTGTAGCCGAAGAAGACACGGTAAAAAAAAATTTTTTTGCTTACGTACTTAAAAAATTTCGTGCAAAAAAAGAATTAAGCGGAAGCCTGCGGCAGGAAGACATGCCAAAATATAAAGATGAACTAACCCTTGCCTATAGCCTGCTAATGCCTGCCATAGCCCGTGAGCAGGATGAATTTTGGGCAATGGGTGTGCCTTTAACACCAACCATTTTTTATGGAACAAACGCTTTTTATAACCTGCTGCAGGATAAAAATACAGGTGGTCTAAAATGTGAAGTATTAAATACAGATAATTTCGAGGAGCATAAAAAGCAAAAAATGCAGCTTATTTATACCTACATTTTAAAAAAGCTGTATAATTTTTCGCTGCCGCATGGCGAAATAATGCACGAGTTGCAGGATGAAGTTACAGGCATGCCGCGTTATTTAAGAATAAATATTAACCCGCGTTTTGTTGAGGTGATACCCAAAGGCGAACTACCCGAAATAAATTTTGACCAGTTGCAACAACAGCAGCAACTTGTTGGGCATTTTGACTGGCAAAGATTGTATAGCTTATTGCCGTTATCACTATTCAGGTTTGAAGGCTTTTCCATTATAACTATAACAGACATAACTACGCAGCAGGCCCTGGAAAATATAAAATCCATTATTCTTAACCGCTCTGACAATGGCAGCCAGGATTATTATAATAATGTTATTGTGTCGTTACAGGCGCTTGCAGAAACACCCGATGTTTCATTTGACCTGCTACCTGCTTTGCGCGTTAACGGCAGCCTTATTTTTAATGATGAAGCGTGCATGCACAGCCTGATGGTAAAAACCTGTATGGAAACGGGGACCGGTGCGGAAGAACTGCTGACAATATCCGAGCAATATTTAAATGACCCGAAAGTTTTCTTTTACCGTACCATTACTGAGGCGGATGCAAGCCAATCGTCTCTATTAAAAGGCATGCTTAATAAAGGCCTAGTATCGTACGCGCTTTTACCGGTTTATTATAACAATAATGTAGCCGGTGTAGTTGAGGCGTACAGCAGTAAAAAAGACGTATTAACAGAGGCTGTATTAACGCGCATAGAAGCTGCAACCCCGCTGCTGGCGCAGTTTTTGCAAAAAAATATTGATGGGTTTAATACAAAGCTACAAACCGTTATACGCGAGAAATTTACATCACTTCAGCCGGCAGTGCAGTGGAAGTTTAATGAAGTAGCCTGGCATTACCTGCGCGACGCTGCCATTATGCAGCAGAAGGCTGTAATGGAGAACATACTTTTTAAAGATGTGTACCCCTTATATGCAGCGGTTGATATACGCAACTCAACCATTGAACGCAATGCCGCCCTCAAAGCAGACCTAAGCACACATCTTACCGTTTTAAAAGATGCTATACAGGCAGTAAAGGAAGAACAAAATATAGCTATTGCAGATGAGCTTATTTATAAATGTAACAAGTGGCTGCGCCTTTTTGAGGAACGTGATATAGATGAAGACCACAACCTGGTAAAAGATTTTCTTGATTACGAGGTTAATGATTTTCTTAATCATTTTAAACACAGCAGCCCTGCGCTGGCGCGCATTGTTGACAATTATTTTGCAATGGTTAATGAAGAATCAGGTATTGCACATGCCAACAGGCGTGCACTTGAAACATCTATACAAGCCATTAATGGTGCCATTAACCAATACCTCGAAATATTTAAAACAGGCGCACAGGAGTCGTATCCCTGCTATTTTGAGAAGTTTCGCACAGATGGCGTTGAGTTTGATATTTATATCGGGCAATCCATATCACCCGGCCATCCATATAATACATTATACTTAAAAAACTTACGTTTATGGCAGCTTACGGCCATGGCATCAATAACAAAGATCACGCATGGGCTGTTGCCAACTTTAAGTAAACACCTGCAAACTACGCAGTTGATATTTGTTCACTCAAACAGTATTGATATAAGTTTTAGAAATGATGAACGCAGGTTTGATGTAGAGGGAGGCTACAACATACGATACCAGGTAATTAAAAAGCGAATTGATAAGGTTAACATTAAGCAAACGGGCGAACGCCTTACCCAGCCTGGAAAAATAGCCATTGTATATTTTAATAAACGCGAGGCTGACGAATACATTGAATATATAAACTACCTGCAGGAAAAAGGCATACTACAACCCGGCATTGAACATCTTGACCTTGAAGAGTTACAAGGTGTTAGCGGCCTGAAGGCTTTAAGGGTTGAAGTAGTTGTATAAAAACTAACAGGCAGTTTATTGAAGTGCAGGCCTATTCTGCCATTGTCCGCTGCTTTGCCCATGCTTCTATCATGGCCAGCAGCTTATTCAACTGAATGGGCTTGCTTATATAATCATCCATTCCTGCAGCAATGCATTCCTGTTGGTCTTCCTTGGTAGCATTGGCTGTCATAGCTATAATAACCGGCTGCTTTTCCTGTTGCCGCCTTATAATGCGCGTGGTTTCAAGCCCGTCAATTTCAGGCATCTGCACATCCATAAATATTACGTCAAAATTATGTTGCACTACTTTTTCAAGCACCCGCTGGCCGTCTTCTGCAACTTGTGGGCTGTAGCCTAACTTATTAAGCACATGCACCATTAAGCGCTGGTTAATTACATTATCTTCCGCAATAAGTATTTGCAGCGGGTAACGTTCGGCAAGGTCAGCGCTGTTTTTTAAGCTGCCGGTACCCGGCGCTGCTTCAGCAGCTTTTTCTTTAACTTTTAGCTCCTGCGTAATGCACCTGTATAATGCCTGCTGCTTAATGGGTTTATTAAGCAACGCATTAAACAACCCGGGATTTTTACGTGCATGCTCATCCCCTATTGAGCTTAACAGCACAACAGGCAATGCAGGCTGTGCCTTTTTTATTAGCCGGGTTAAGTCAACTCCGTCCATTTCAGGCATGTGCATGTCGGTAATAACAAGGTCAAAATGGCTGCGCGCGTTCAATAGTTCAAGCGCTTCCCTGCCTGAATCGGCCAATACGGGTATCAGCTTCCACTGCTCAAGCTGGGTGTATAGTATGCGCCTGTTGGTTGGGTTATCATCAACTATCAATATATGTTTGCCATCCAGCTCAGGGTGGTTATAATGCACATACTTTCTTTGCGGTTGTTCACTGGGTTCAGTAATTATATTAAAACTAAAAGTTGTACCCATACCAATGCGGCTGTCAACGTTAATATCGCCACCCATAAGCCTCACCAGCTTTTGACAAATGGCCAGGCCAAGCCCCGAGCCACCATATTTGCGGGTGGTTGAAGAGTCTACCTGCGAGAAAGCCTTGAATAAACGGTGCAGCTTATCGGGCGTTATACCTATGCCGGTATCGCGAACTTCAAAATAAATATTCACCTCTCCCGGGCAGGATATCTCAGCGAGATGAACGCTGATAAGTATCTCCCCTTTATGGGTAAATTTAACTGCGTTGCCCACAAGGTTCATCAATACCTGCCTTAGCCTGTGCATATCGCCCACAACCTGCGATGGCACGTTATGGTTTATCTCGTAAACAAGGTCAAGACCGGTTTTGGCCGCACCTCCGGCAAATACATCCAATACCTCTTCAATACAACTGCGAAGGTCAAAGTCCTGCTTCTCCAGCTCCATATTGCCAGACTCAATTTTAGAAAAATCTAAAATGTCGTTAATAACCGACATCAGGCTTTCTCCGCAGCTTTTAATAGTGTTTGCATATTCTTCCTGCTCAACCGTAAGTTCGGTATCTGCCAGCAGGGACGACATGCCTATTACACCATTTAGCGGGGTACGTATCTCGTGGCTCATCGTGGCCAAAAAAACGCTTTTTGCACGGTTGGCGCGCTCGGCCTCCATCCTTGCCAGTTCCTCGTTATGCCGTGCTGTTTTTTCCTGCTCTATTGACTGTGCCAATTGCACAGTACGTACCTGTACCTGTTTTTCAAGTGCAACTTTTTGTTGTTTTATATAGCTGAGCCTGATTCTGAAAACGGCAACGATCAATGCCGCAAAAGCAAGCACACAAATAGTTCTAAACCACCATGTTTGCCAAAAAGGCGGGGTAATAATAAGTGTGAGCGATAACTGTTTGCCAGACCAGTTGCCCTGGTTATCAAGCCCGCGCACCGTGAAAACATAAGTACCCGGATTTAAATTTGTGTAGTTGGCTATACGGCCCCGCGCATCGTTCCAGGTTTCATCAAAACCCTGCAGTTTGTATTGGTACCTTTTTTTACCCGACGGGCAATAGTTAAGCGATGCAAACTCCAATGCAATAACCGATTGCCTGTATGAAATGGTAATTGTTTGTGTTTCTGAAATATTTTGTTTTAACGGGGATACGTCGTTGTCGTCCTTAGCTACACCCATAGACTGATTAAACAACCTGAAATCAGTAAACACTAAAGGAGGGTTATAAACTATGGTGTTTATACTGTCAGGATGAAAAACGTTAAAGCCATTGTTGCCGCCAAAGTACATAAAACCATTACGGGTTTTGCAAAAAGCCATCTCTTTAAATTCATCGCCCTGCAAACCATCAGCGGTTGAAAAGTTTTGAAAGGTATTGGCCTTCCTGTCAAACTTTGAAATACCCTTATTGGTGCTTACCCAAATATTGCCTTTATCATCCTGCATTATGCCGAAAATAATATTGTTAGGCAAACCGTTGGCAGTTGTATAAACTGTAAACGTATTTGTTTCAGGATTAAAATAATTTAGCCCCGTTGTTGTGGCTATCCATAGCCTGCCCTGTGCATCTTCAAATATGGTTTCAACACTATTATCGCTTATGCTGTTTTTTGCATCGCTGTGCACATAATGTACAAAACTGTTAGTGGCCCTGTTAAATAAATTAAGGCCGCCACCTTCTGTGCCAATCCACAAACGGCCTTTACTATCTTCAAATATCTCGTGAATTTTATCACTGTTTAAACCCTGCGGGTTTTTGTCGTTATACCTGTAATGTATAAACTTATCTTTAGCGGCATCATACAGGTTTAGCCCTGCGCCGTATGTACCTATCCAAATATTTCCCTGCCTGTCCTGGTATGTGTACCAAACGTTGTTGCCGCTTAAGCTGCCCGAATCTGTAGGGTTATTGTGGTATGTTTTAAATGTATTGTTTTGTTTATTATACACGGTCAGTCCGTCTGCCCAGGTACCTACCCACATATTGTTCCTGTTATCTTCCATAACATGCAGCACATAGTTACCGCATAATGTATTGTTATTACCCGGCTGGTGCATATAATGCGTAAAGTTGCCGGTATGGGGGTCAAGCATATTTAAGCCGCCGCCGTCAGTCCCTACCCACACGTTGGTTTTTGAATCTTCATAAATGCATAATACTTTATTGCTGCTAAGGCTATTATTATCCTGGCTATGGCGGTAATATTTAAAATTGCGGTTGTCTGCATTTATAAAATCAACCCCCGCTGAAAAAGTACCCATCCATATATCACCTTTATTATCCCTGCAAATGGAGTAAATAGAATTATTGCTAATACTGCTGTTGTCAATATCATCATGCAGGTAATTGGTAAACGTTTTAGTGAGCGGGTTAAATATACTTAAGCCCCCGTTTTCAGTACCCAGCCAAAGGCTGCCCTTTTCATCTTCATATACATCGTATACTGAGTTGGCTGAAAGGCTGTTGGGGTTGTGCGGGTCGTTTTCATAATGGGTAAACATACCGGTTTTCCTGTCAAGCAGGTTAAGGCCGCCTCCATTAGTGCCCACCCACATTTGGTTACGGCTATCCTCAAAAACAAAATAAACATCATTGTTGCTGATGGAAGATGGGGTTTTATAATCATGCTGAAAATGAGTGAATTTTCCGGTAGTAACATCCAGCTCGTCAAGCCCTTTATTAACTGTGCCTATCCACAGGTTATGCTGTTTATCCTCATAAACACTTCTTATAAAGTTGTCGCTTAAACCATTGGGGACACTAGCCTTGCTTACATAATGGGTAAATTTACCTGTAGCGGTATTCAGTTGGTCAAGGCCCCCGCCGTCAGTGCCGGCCCAAATATTGCCCCTGCTATCGGCAATAACATAGTTTACATAATTGCTGGCAATGCTATTGGCATTTTTATCGTCATGGGTATAGTTTTCAAAGGAATTTTTTACTCTGTTAAACCGGCTTAAACCCCCGCCGCTGGTTGCAAGCCAAAGCATGCTGTCTTTATCTTCAGCTATTGATAATATGTAGTTATTGCTAATGCTGCGTTCATCACCCGGAATGTTTCTGTAGACTGTAAAGGCGTAGCCATCATACCAGTTAAGGCCGTCCCTTGTACCAAACCACATAAACCCCCTGCTATCCTGCAAAATGCAAAGTACATTGCTTTGAGACAAACCATTGCCTGTACCAAAATGATCAAATTTAAGGTCTTGCCGTTGTGATATTGCGGGGCAGGCAAGCAGTAATAATATAATAACTATGAAGAGGTTGCGTAGCATAGGATATTACTTTGCGTAATATTTGTATTGGATGTTTAACCGGTTTTAGCAACACGGAACGCGCAATATACCCTAAAAAGCTTTACTAAAAACTGATTTGCATCAACTTAAACAAATTTAATCGGTTACAACGATGCCGGAGTTTATAAGGTTCCGTATTCTTTTTCCAGGTTGGATAGATGCTCTTTTGTAAGTGGCTTCGAAATAAACCCTTTTACGCTTGAGTATTCCATGGCCTTTTTTTGGTCTTCCGGGTCAACGGTTGAGGATAAAATATAAACCGCAGGCACCTTTACAGCATCTTTAACCCATACAATAAACCATTCCAAAAATTCCCACCCGTTTAAAATTGGCATATTAAGGTCTAATAAAATAAGGTCGGGAATATCTGTGCTTTCTCTTAAGTAGTCAATTGCTTCCTGCCCGTTAATAACCGACTTTACATTGTTAGCAAAACCGGCTATTTCAATAGTCCGCTTGCATACCAGTATGGTAATAGGGTCGTCTTCAACCAAAAGAACTTTATCAAATACAGGCATAATGCAGTTTTGCAGGATTAGTAATAACGGAAATTAAAAGTAAAACAATTTTTGTTTAGGCAATAACTTTTTCTTCAACTACTATAAGGTCGCTAATTTCAACACTCATTGGTAACAATCCTATTTGCACCACTGCCCTCTTGCCACGTATTTCCTTTACTTCGCCCACCTGGTGGTTCTTTTTCATTTTAACCTTAACGCCCACAGCTATAGCACTATTTGTTTCGCGATACTTTGACTCCGTTTTTTTTGCCAGCTTATTATTTACAGCGGCCTCCTTGGTTTTAAATAAAAGGTTTTGCACCTGTTTTATTACCTCATCCTTATTATCGCTTTTTCTCCATTCCAATACAATTTGCTTAAGCTTCCGTTCGGTATCTTTTAAATAATTAATTCTGTCTTCCGTTATTCTATTTTGGTGCTTCAGCAATTCAACCTGCTGGCTATGCCTTTCTTTATCCAGCACTGTTTGCATTTCTTTTTTAAGCCGCTCATTTTCCTTCAATACCTGTTGCAGGTCTTTCTTCTCCTTATCAAGTTTTTGCAGGTCCTGCTCAGTTCTGTTTAACAGTTTATCCAATCTAAAATGGTCTTCATCAACAAGCGCTCTTGCCCTTTTTATTAATTGCGGCGGCAGGCCAATGCGCTCAGCAATAGAAAATGTGTATGAACTGCCAGGTTTACCAATAGTTAGCTTATACTGCGGTTGCAGGTTAACTTCATCAAAAGCCATAGCGCCATTTATAATACCGCTGGTGCGGTTGGCCATTACCTTTAAATTAAGGTAGTGTGTTGTTACAATGCCAAAGCTATGCCTGCGGCCCAGTTCTTCCATAATTACTTCAGCAAAGGCGCCGCCCAGGTTAGGATCGCTGCCGCTGCCAAGTTCGTCAATAAAAAACAGGGTTTTGCCATTGGCATTCTCAATAAAATGTTTCATGTGCAGCAGGTGCGACGAGTAGGTACTTAGCTCAAACTCAAGGTTCTGCGTGTCGCCAATATGTATATACAGTTGCTTAAATATACCCATTACGCTGGTAACATTAACCGGTACAAGCAACCCACTCTGCATCATCATTTGGTTAAGGCCAATGGTTTTCATGGTAACGGTTTTGCCGCCGGCATTAGGGCCGCTTATTACCAAAATGCGGTTACGCTCATCAAGTGTAAGGTTAACTGGAATAGTTTTTTTAGCTGACCTTTTATTGTACAGGTACAACAAGGGATGATAGGCATCTTTCAAATCAATGTGGGCCTTATCAACAATGTTGGGATAATTGCCGTTCATGTCAGCCGCCAGCCTTGCTTTCGCCCTTATAAAATCATATTCTCCAATAACCTGGTGGTAAACACCCAAAAGGTTGCTGTAAACTGAAAGGGTTGCGGTTAAAGCCCGCAATATGCGCTGCACTTCTTTACGTTCGTCATTCTCCAGTGCAAACACATCATTGTTTAGCTGTATGGTTTCTTCCGGCTCAATAAAAGCTGTTTTACGGCTGTCGCTCTCGCCATGCAATATGCCCTTTACCTGCCGCTTATGCTCTGAAAAAACAGCTACCACCCTTCTGCCATTGCTAAAGCTTTCGTCAATGTCTGCGGTATAACCTGCTTTGTTAAGCTTTGCTATTACTTTCTCAAACATGCGCCTAAGCTCGTTACGTTTGCGGTAAAGGCCCATGCGTATTTTTTGCAGTTCTTCGCTGGCTGTATCTTTTACGCCGCCGGTTTCATCAACCACTTCATCAATCAGTTCCAGTATAATTTTTTCATAGTAAGTGTCTTTTATTACTTCAGCAAGAGCTGGGTACGCCAGTCGGCGTTCATTATCAAACCAGCGAAAAATCTTCTCAATACTTTCTGCCAGTTTCCTTACCAGTAAAAATTGGTCCCCACCTAATGATGCCCCGGGTATGCCCAGCAATTTTATTTCCCTTGAAATATTCAACACGTAGTCGTTGGGAAAATATTGCGTTTGCTGCACCAGTAATTTATATTCGTGGCTTTGCCGCAGCTCAAGTTCTATAAAATCCTTTTTTGTATGTATGCGTAATTGCTCAGCCTTATTTTTAGCATATTCACTTTTACAATGCTCTGTTAATAAAGCTTTTATCTTATTAAATTCCAACTGCACATCCGCCGATTCGGGATACAACTTCATCGTCTGTTCGCCTTTTTTTGAGCGCAAAGATAAACAGCCGGTTTAAAGTTTGTAGTTTAAAGTTTGTAGTTGATTGCAGCGAGTGAGCTAATTGCAGATTGACGACTACAGGTAGATTACGAAATGTACGCTTCGCACAACTCATTTTGCCACTTTCAACAAATAAAAAGGCCGTTTTTACAGCCCGACCCACCAACATCAATTTAATCTGAGATCTGCAATCGGCGAATCTACAATAATAAGAAACCAAAAAATTAAACAAGGTAAGTCACTCCTTCTATCGCCAGTTGTGTATTGGGAAACACTTCTTTGGTTTCAGCTAAAAATTCATCCAGCGTTTCGTATTTGCTGCTAAAGTGGCCAATTAACAACTTACCGGCATTTGCAAGGGTGGCTATTTTACCCGCCTGTACTGATGTTGAATGAAACCTTTCTGCCGCTTTTACCTCAAGGTTTTTAAGATAAGTTGTTTCGTGGTAAATAAGGTCGGCATTTTGTATGTTGGGCAGCATACCTTCGTTATACAGAGTATCTGCACAGTATGCATAGGTTTTTGCAGGGGTGTTGGCAACGGTTACTAAACCGTTGCTTATAACGTTACCGTTTTCGCTTGTGTAATCCTCACCATCTTTTAGCCGGTCAAAAAATGCTGTTGGTATCTTATAGTTTGTTATAGTTTGCTTGTTTATTTTTCTTGGCTTTCTTTTTTCTGTTATAGCAAAGCCCCAGCACTCAATACGGTGAATTACCCTGAAGCATTTAACTGAAAACTTATCAGTATCCAGCAACATACCTTCTTCAGTAATAGGTATAAACACTAATTGGTAAGGCAGGTAGGCTTCTGCAGCGTTAAGTAAAGGCCTTATCATACCTTCCAATAACGGCGGCCCATAAATGTTTAGCCTGGCTTCGCGGCCCAGCAGGCCCAGGCTTGTTATAAGGCCGGGAAGGCCAAAATAATGGTCGCCATGCAGGTGCGATATAAAAATATGGTTAATTCTGCTGCGCCGTATTTTGTATTTGCTAAGTTGCATTTGTGTACCCTCGCCGCAATCAATCATCAGCACCTGGTCGCTTATGGTAACCACCTGCGATGTTGGATGCCTGTCGTAAGCCGGCAGGGCAGAGTTATTTCCTAATATGGTTACACCAAACATAGCGCTATCTCAATTCTTCTTACACAAATATTGTACACTACCAAAGATAAATGTATGTAACGGCTTAGTTTTAAAATGTTTAGCTTTTTATTTCTATTGCTGCTATTGGCTACAATGTTATTTTTGGAAAAATATACAGGTTGAACAACCCGCTTGTTGCAATAGTAATTTTAAATTATAATGGCAGAGATTACCTGCAAAGGTTTCTGCCCTATGTAATGGCGTCTGCCTACACCAACAAAAAAATAATTGTGGCCGACAATGCTTCTGCTGATGATAGTGTTATGGTGGTTAAGAATAACTTTCCAACAATTGGCATTATACAACTTGATAAAAACTATGGCTTTGCAGAAGGGTATAACCAGGCATTACAGCAGGTTGAAGCAGATTATTATGTGCTGTTAAACTCAGACGTTGAGGTTACCCGGGATTGGATAGGTCCAATTATAGCTTTAATGGAAGGAGATAATACAATTGGCGCCTGCCAGCCAAAAATATTATCGTACGCAAACAAGCAACTGTTTGAATATGCAGGCGCCTGTGGTGGCTGGCTTGACGCATACGGCTTTCCTTTTTCCAGGGGGAGGATATTTGATGTGTTGGAAAAAGACGAAGGCCAGTATGATACTGTTGCCGATATATTTTGGGCATCTGGCGCCGCAATGTTTGTTAGGGCTGACTTGTACAGAAAACTCGGTGGCCTGGACGGCTATTTTTTTGCACACATGGAAGAGATAGACCTTTGCTGGCGCATGCAACTGGCCGGCTATAAGGTTAAATGCTGCCCGGCATCAACTGTTTACCACATCGGGGGTGGAACTTTACCAAAAGGCAACAGCCGAAAGGTGTTTCTAAATTTTAGGAACAATCTTATTATGATGGCTAAAAACTTACCCTTGTACGAAAAGTTGTGGAAAATACCTTTTAGAATATTGCTTGATGTTGTGTTTGCGCTTAAAAACCTTTTTTCAGGCCAGGCGGCGCCATTCACTGCTGTTTTCAAGGCTCATATAGCCGCGCTGGCATGGGCATTCGGCAAAAAAGCGCCTGGCAGTAAAATAGTAAAGCAGCCCCTGAAAAATTTACACGGGGTATATAACAAAAGTGTAGCGTGGGCACATTTTGCAAAGCATAAAACAACATTTTCAGAAATTGTTAAAAAGAAGTTGTCATAATTTATCTTTCCGTCCTTATTTTTGCACCGCAACAATAACAATATGTCACAAGAAACAGGTTCAAACACTACAGAAAATATCAGGGGTAAAAAGGAGTTTGGTTATAACTGGGTTAATTCATCCCGCTTTATTTTTTACCTGTCAGTTTTTTGCATAATAGCCGGCACAGTTGGCAGTTGCTGCAAATTGTATGAACAACGCTACAAGGGCAAACCCGATGTTGAAGTACAAAGCAGTTCAGAATATACGCCTGATTATAAATAAATTAAAAAATAGCATTAAAAATTTTGCAATACCACATAGATTACTATTTTTGCACTCCCAAAAACAAAAAGAAGTTCTTAAAAGGTATAAGCGGAAGTAGCTCATTTGGTAGAGCGCGACCTTGCCAAGGTCGAGGTGGCCGGTTCGAGCCCGGTCTTCCGCTCTGAAAACAAAGTCCCGCTACAGGCGGGATTTTTTTTCAATTATCACTATCTTGAAAAAGATATAGTGGGATGCCCCGGTGGTGGAATTGGTAGACACGCAGGACTTAAAATCCTGTGACCCGCAACGGTCGTAACGGTTCAACTCCGTTCCGGGGCACTGAAAATCAAGCAGTTACAGAGTAAAATTTGTAGCTGCTTTTTTGTTTAAAATATCATTTGATACATGATTTGATACATGTTTTTTATCCCCTTTTTCACGCATTAAAATTTCCTTAAATAAAATTTTCTTCGCTAAAAAAATTGCCTCCCACACTCTAACTTTATAGTGCTTAACCTATCGTTCCAATTTCCAAAAGATAAACACCTTGCCAACCAGAAAAAGGGAATTAGCCACTATTAGCTTTCACACCGTTGATATATCAATGAGGTATTACTTTTTAGAAGTTCCGATTTCCGGGAGGAATAAAAGCCCGCAGCCTTCAAACTCGATGCTTACCGAAGACTATCCCCAGTATTTGAATAGTATTTGCCGGAACGGGAACGCAGTTAGTTTGCTCAGAAGTTTTTCGGAGATCATGCCAGATAATTTTTTCCTTCCAAAAAACCTTGAGTACAATTCGAAGTATTTGTTCTGGACATTCGACCAATGGTTTGTTGATGATTTGAAGAAAAAGATAGGTGCATTATCGGAGTACCAGGTCGATATCAGTATTGCCATTATCACTAAGAATTTTATTCCCTATGATGATAATGAGACACTGCTCACCAACGACAGTGAATTGGCTTTTTGTTATAGGAAAAAGACGGTGATGATGCAGAAAAGAGAATATGCCATGCTCTTTGAACTGGATAATCAAAACCGGTCAAGATTGCTGCATGAATTATCCAGCCGCAAGAGTTATTTTTCCAGCCAAGGGCAAAGGATAGAAGATAAACTATATTTCGTGGGCCAACATGCAGGAATAAAGCTTTCGTATTCTTTCATGGACCTGCTAAAACCTTTAAAAGGTACCGTAGGGGAAACCTTAAGTTACATAGAGGAGTTTTTTTCGCTATTAATAGATGAGCCAATTACGGGTAGTGTCAGAATCAGGAATATTTTCTCGAAAATCCAGCCAGATAGAAACGATGCAAACCCCAAGGGTGTCAACGGAACAATTATGGCTTTTATTGAATTTTTTGACATCCATGGATATTTTGAAAAAACGCACAATGGCAGGCAAATCATCTACAAGGACCTGCTGGTAACATTTCTCGCCCATACCCAAAACAAAATTGGAAATCTGGACAGCATTATTGGCAAACGGCATGATGATATTTATTACAAAGCAATGTTGTCAAAATTTAAAATCCGGGGGCGTTCAGTAAAGCTTTAGAAAAATCGGCAAAATACCTCTTCAACTTCCTCATCCTGGCTTCAAATTGCAGGCAGTTATTAACGAATAAAAATAATTGCAATGCAAACAATCAATCCGTTCGAACTGATATTAAGTAAACTCGAACAATTGCAAACAACTGTTGATATAATTTCCATCAATTCCCCGAGGCAGAAACCGCCGGAGCCGGTTGATCCAAACCGCATTATTGATTTACCTGAAGCTGCCAAAATTCTCCGTAAGCCGGTTGGCACAGTAAGGGGCTATATTCATTCCCGTAACCTTCCGGCAACATTAGTAGGAAAAGGGTACCTTATAAAATATAGTGAGCTGATGAATTGGTTTGAAACCTTTCAAAATAACACCCGGCAAGAAAGCAAAAAAACCGCTCCTGATAAAATGATGGAAAGCCGTAAACGGTATAGAAAAGATTAGTATGCCCGACAAAAACCGAAGTCTGAAAAAGAACAGGAAAACGGGAGATGAAATCTTGCCTGGCACCACTACAACCATTTATCAATCCAACAGGGTTACTAATGGCCGTTACAGAGGCTTTACGCTTATCCAGACAAAGATATTCGTATCACTTATTAAAGAGCTTCAGATGGCCATTAAGCTCGAAATGGAGGGCAAAAACTGGCAACAGCTTGATATTTTTGAAAGCCCTGATAAAAGGTTGTTCAAAATTGGTATCCCTTTAGCCGAAATCGGGAAGCCCGTCCAATATAAAGAGATTGCCGAATCATGCCGCGCATTCACCCGGCTATCTGTGAAAATCCAACCTCCCGCCGGTTACACATCAATAGCCACCCTTGCTGCAAGAGTGGATACACCTACTAAGGAGGGCGGCAAAAGTGTCATCTACATTTATCTATTGCGCGAAGTTGGGGAACAATTGATCAAGATAGATAAAAGTATTCGCGGCAACCCCGAAAAATTTACCCACTACATTTATGTGGTCGCCATTCGCTCTAAAAACAAATACACTGCAAAAGTGTACCAGATAATATCTTCCTGGAAGGCCCGGGGAAGTTTTCTCATTACATACCAAACATTACGGGAACAGTTAGGCATTGAAGAAAATGAATATACCGAATACAGCGATTTCAAAAGAAGGGTGCTTCTTCCTGTTCAAAGAGAACTGGAGAATAAAGCTGATTGCTGGTTTGAGTGCGACATGGCAGGTTTTGAACAAAGGGAAGGCAAAAAAGTAGTTCGCCTTAATTTTAAAATAATGACACCGGGCTTTACCGAAGAAAATAACTTACGCGCTGAAAACATCAAATATCTATTGAGAAATTACGTGGAAGGCTTTCAGGAAAAACATTTAGAAAAGCTCTCACCAATTTTCGATAACCATCCCGATTACCAGGCTTCCATTTTTGATGGGATGTCTAATGCTACATTTTTGTCAAACACTACTGAAAAGCCGGGATCAAGCCTTGTAAGCTGGTAAAAACTGGCACTTGTATACCCAAAATCGTTAAAGAATGATTCAAATACCTCAGGCATCCAGTACCAGCTTGGCCCCATGTCAAATACATATCCAGCGGCGGATAGTACACGGGCCCTGCCACCTAGACTATCGTTTTTCTCATATAAATCAACCCGATAGCCAGCCTGCGCCAGGTACGAGGCTGCGCTTAGTCCTGCAAACCCTCCCCCTATAACAGCAATATCCCTCATTTGTAATAATTAGTACAAAATTATACTATAATTGTATTTATAGTATATTATTGTACAAGTATTTTTCTCAATACTTTTTTCTGCCAAATGCTTTAACTCTTTTGTACGAAGTGGGAGGGAGCAATTAGCTAATAAAAAGTGTAGATAGTTTGATTATAACAGGCGTCTGCACGAAATGCGTTAGGGGATTTATTGCAGTAATTTAAGATTGACTGTAAGTCAAACGGGGTGGAGGGCTGCTACCTAGTTATGCCAAGCAGTATTATTGAATTTAATTGAACAAAATAGGCCACCGCACGATATTTTGGCTGTGACAAGAAATATACATGACACTTGTACAATCCATGCACCTATGCATTTATTCTTGTTTTGTCCACACCAGTTTTTTAATATCGTATCCAAGTGATTGGGCCTTTAGCAGGTAGCTGCTTTTTATATCCTCGGGCATAATTTTTTCTCTTGACAGTAGCCAAAGGTAGCTTAGGTTGTTGCCCGCAACCAATGCATACCGGTAACCGGCATCAATTGCAATAACATTATAGCCGGCATAAAAAGGGCCGAAAAAGGATACCTTCAGCCTTCCCTCTGTCTCTGAGCCTACGAATTTGGCTTTGCCAATACTTTCAACCCATTTTTGTTTTTTAACCTTATATCCGGTGTTGTCAACTTTTATTTTCCCTCCATCCACTAATGAATAATTGGCAGTAACATGATCCAGGCCTTTTTCAAACTTGAAGTCAAGACGTGCAATTTCGTACCATTGCCCCAGGTATTTTTGCTTGTCGAAAGGTTTTACGGCCTGTGCCCCTTTCGGAATTGATACACAGGAAGTGAGGCTAAATATTGCAGCCACTACGACAACACCTATCGACAACGGAATAATATAGTCAGTAAAATCTTTCATTATCAGCACTTCTATTTTGATGCAATTTCGATATTTTTTGTAATGCGATATCTCTTTGTCTAAATTTGTGTAAAATAAATTTAGTCAATTTTGTATTATTCAATTTCCGACCTTGAGCAATTGTCCGGTGTTTCCACCCATAAAATCCGGATTTGGGAACGCAGGTACAAGGCCTTGATGCCTGACAGGTCTGCTGGCAATACTCGCTTGTATAATGATGAACAGCTGAAAAGATTGTTAAATATTGCAGGGATACACAATGCGGGTTATAAAATATCAAAAGCCTGCGCAATGGACAAGGCTGAGATGGAAACCATTTTACAACAGGAGATAAACCTTATCATTCCGGCAAATCAACGGTTTGAATATTATATAATACAAATCATCAAAAATGGGCTGGAGTACCAGGCAGAAAAAGTAAACAGCCTGATCCAGAATTCCTTTGACAGTAATGGTGTACTTGAAACCTACAAATTTGTGCTGTACCCTTTATTGGTAAGGATGGGATTAATGTGGCGCCAGGAAACGCTCTGCCCATCACAAGAGCATTTTGTCTCGTGCATTATCAGGCAAAAATTATTTGCAGCTATTGATGGCTGCGTGTGCGATGAAAACGACCAGGGCAAGTGGTTATTGTTTTTACCTGAAGATGAAGATCATGATATTGGATTGCTGCTGGCAAATTATTTATTAAGAGCTGCGGGCATACAATTAATTTATCTTGGCTCGAAGGTCCCGTACCAGGCACTGTCCAATACAATCAATGTGGTAAACCCGGACAAGCTTTTGTTTTTTATGACACGGGTGCGGCCCACAACCGATGCGCAAGGTTTTATTAACCGGCTGGCAGCTGATTTCCCCCGTCAAACCATTCATGTGTCAGGAAACCAAAAATTGCTGAGTAACCTTGAACTGCCGGTTAATGTACGATGGCCGCAGGATATCACTGATCTCGAAAAAATGATAAATTAATATACAAGCGAAGCCCAATAAACCGCAATAAAAAACAAACAAAAATGATGATTTGGCATTTGCTATGCATCAAAATAGTTTAGTTAACAAACTGATGTTTAATCAATATTTGTTTTTTATAAAGCGTAAACCATGAAGACTATATCAGTACTAACGACCAGTCTTGGAGAATTTTTCAAAAATATTTTAGACACGTCTGACTGGCCGGCACGCTGGCATTGTGGCAAATGGACAGAATTTCATGGCTGGCTGTATATAATAAGTGACCTGCTGATATGGGCTGCTTACTTTGCAATACCCATAATCATCATACGTTTTATTAGCCGGAAAAAACACGCAAAGTTCATCAGGCTTTATTTTTTGTTCGCAGCGTTTATTTTGGCCTGTGGCGCAACACATTTTATGGATGCCGTCATGTTTTGGTACCCAGCTTACCGCCTAAGTGCTCTGCTTCGTTTAATTACTGCAGTTGTAAGCTGGGTTACAATTTTAAATCTCTTAAAGGTTTTGCCGTTTGCATTTTCCCTAAAAACAAATGAAGAATTTGAAGCTGAAATTGAACAAAGACAAAAAACAGAAATAGCTTTAAAGCAAAAAAATGAACAGCTTGGCGTGGCAGAAGTAATCTCATGCATGGGCCATTGGAGATGGAATATGTCAACAGGGGATATTTTTTGGTCAGAAAACTTGAAAAAAATATACGGTTTTACCGATCAGCCAGGCTATGATCAATATATGGAACGCATACACCCCCAAGATAAAGAATTGCTGGAAAAAAACATAAAGGATATAATTGTTACTGGTGATTTTAAGGAGCTTTATCATCGTATTATTACAACCGGCGGTAAGGAGAAAATTATACATGTTAGGGGAGATGTTATGAAGGGACCAGGGGGTATTGTTACTGAAATGTTTGGAACTGCGCAAGATGTTACCGGTTTGATGGAAACGCAAATGGCACTGGAAAAGAAGACAAAGGAATTAGAAGCGCTGAACTTTGAATTGGATAAATTTAACCATGTTGCTTCACATGATTTGCAGGAGCCATTGCGAAAAATAGCCACTTATGGCCAATTATTAAACGAACAACTGCAGCAAAAACTGGATGAAAAAAGCCAGGCTTATCTAAGCCGTATTGTTAGCGCAAGCAGGCGGATAACAGATATGATTAATTCTATCGTTAGCTTTTCATTGGTTAAGCGACAGGAGGTTGCCTTCGCGCCCACGGATTTAAATATGGTTATTAAAAATGTAGTGGATGATCTTGAATTGAAAATACAGCGGACAGGTGCCGTTGTACATGTTGACAAATTACCTGTTATTGATGCAAATGCCCCACAATTAGAGCAATTGTTTCAAAACTTAATTAGTAATGCGATAAAGTTTCAGGACAAGGATAAATCACCGTTCATAAAAATACATGCTGAACCTCTTTATTCAACCGGGCAATTTTTTCCAGGCCGGACACAGGACACTTGTACAATTGTGGTCGAAGACAATGGAATAGGGTTCGAAGAAAAATATCAATCTGAAATTTTTGATTTATTCAATCGAATAAACAACAAATTTGAAGGGACAGGGTTGGGACTTGCTATATGTAAAAAAATTGTGGACAACCACAACGGTAGTATTTATGCTGAAAGCAGCCCTGGAAAAGGATCAAAATTTATTATTGAACTTCCCTTGTATCAAAGGGGCAATGTTTTATAGCCACTGCTTTGTTCTTAAGCTACTGCCAGTTAGCTTATGCAGAACATTGATTTCATGGCACATAAGAACGCCATTAAAATTGCTTGAAACCATATTGATTAAGTAAAATTTAAGTTAACTTATTAAAATATAAGCGTCCATTTAATAACAAAAGGTAACACAATCACCCAAACCCAAAAAAACACTGCCATACTTTTTGGATAGGACTGGTTTTTAATTACTGAAGGTACTGCAACGCATAAGAGCCACGTTAATTTGTATAAAACCTGGAACACTAATACCATTTGCATTTGTAAAGGAAAAATGACTCCCACACACGACAGTATAAATACCGCCGACCACAAAGCGCCTATTAAACGTATTGCTTCAGAATATTTAAAGGCTCCTTCAAATATTATGGACTGGGCAACTTTGGGGGAAAAGAGGCTTGTTAAACTTATATATCCTGCAACAATTACATTAGCAAAAAAAATACACCTCAGGCCTATCATTAATTAAGGTTTTAAATGTTTACAAAGGCTTCCCTACTGGGCTGGCGAGGTATAGTTTTATTTTCATCATCAAAAAATCAGGGGTAATCCTGGGCAAATTGGAAATAAACCAGTTATTAAATCCTACTTTTTTACTTCCGTTTCCCCTCAGCAAGTGCTTTACACCTGCCTCCGCAACCTTGGCTGCTGCTATTGGTTTATTTGCCTTATATGCATTTGTGGCGAGCATCTTTGGGGTGTTGAATTCCGTATCAACCGGGCCTGGGCAAAGGGCCTTAATACTTATATTAGTTCCGGCAAACTCAGCGGCAAGCGTTTCAGTAAACGCCAGCACGAATGCTTTTGTTGCGGAATATACCGAGTAATAGGGGAAGGGCAGGTAAGAAAGAAGCGAAGCAATATTCATCACCGTTCCACGGCCTGCCTTTTTCATGTCCTTTAAAAATAGTTTTGTGAGCATTACCACAGCTGTAATATTAACTTGTATCATCTCTATTTCTTGCTGTAGGGGTTGGCTAAGAAAATCACCGTACTCTCCAAACCCGGCATTATTAACCAGCATGCTAACTGTAAGGCCTCTTTGCGAAACCTCTTCATATAAAGCAAATACATTTGCTTCCTTTGAAAGGTCTGCAATAAATACCTCTACTGTAACCTGGTGTACTTGTTTCAGCTCCAGCCGCAAGGCTTCAAGCCTGTCTTTTCGCCTCGCAACAAGAATAAGGTTAAAGCCTTTTGCAGCCAATTGTTTGGCCATTGCATAACCGATGCCTGACGAAGCTCCGGTAATTAGTATGTACTCTTTCATTGTATAATTGTAAATTGTTTATAAATTATTTACCTGTTTTTGTCCATGACTCTGTTCTTCCAAAAAGTGAAAGGCCAAGATAGCCGCGTATGTTAAGGGTGTAGTTGTCTTTTAAACTCAGTTTGCAGGAGTACGTTTTGCCATTCCTTGGGTCATAAATGGTTGCGCCGGTCCAACTATTATCATCAAAAACAAAATCTTTTAGTATTGTTAAACCAATCAAATCCCTTTTTCTAAAAGATGTGTCAGGGTTGTGCTCATCTTTGGCAAGCGGCCCTGTTCCCCAAATGATCTTCCAAAATATTTTGTGCCTGTTTTATATATTCCTATCCTCGTGTCCTTTTTTTCAAATAGCCATTCTCCCAATATCCTGTCGGCATTAACCTGGCTAATGCAACAATCAATTATACAAATTAAAAAGAGGCTTATAAATACTTTCATAACGTTTTTTGAACTGTGAATTTAATTTGAACAATGTTCAATCAATGACAAAAAAAATTATTTCCTATTTATCAATTTCAAAAACTCATCATAGGCTTTCAGCATAATAGTTTCAGGCTCATGTATATTCGTTCCCTTTATTCTTTGCCTTATGTGCAGGCAGCACATACCGTGAACACAACTCCAAATTAAAAATGACAGGGCTTCTGATTCATGTCCTGTAAAATACCCATCTTTCATACACTCATTCACGGTAGCCTTTAGTATGTCGAACGTAGCTTTTCCTTCATTCCACTCATCTGAACTGCTGGCAGCTAAAAATTCCATCGGCGCCTTTATATTAAACATCAGGTCATACATGTCTGGATTCGCAATGGCAAATTGGATATAGGACCTGCCCATAGCAAAAAGGCGTTCTAAAGGATTATTGACGTTAAAAAGAACTTTAAAAGCCGAGCTTAACTCCACAAATCCCTGGGCATGCAGCGCATGCAGAATGGCATTCTTATCTTTAAAATAAACATAAACGGTACCTACACTGTAATCAACCAAATCTGCAATATTGCGCATGGTTGTATACTCTATACCTTTTTCTACAAACAACCGGGTAGCAGCGCTCAAAATAAAGGCGCGTAATTCTACCTTTTCTTTTGCTTTTCTTTCAGATGTACTCATTCAAAAGCAAAGAAAATGAACGTTGTTCAAAAATAAAAATATTTTTTGACGATCGCGTAAATTTCCGGCACGTTCTAGTTGTTTTCTTTCTCGCATTCATTTTTCAGCATTTCCAGCCAGGTTATCATGCCTTTAGCAAGATTTTTACTGAACATTTTTTTTAGCAATACCACTAGAAACCCTTGCATGCTCTCTTCAACCAGTACTTCTGTACCACCGTTTTTTTCTGTTAAAGTCCAATTGTGTATGGCAGTTGCGCCAAAGGTAGTTCCTGTCCAGCCAAGGCGCTTTATTGTTTCAGCAGTATGGATAACTGAGGTTATTTTGGCGCCGCCTGTTTTCCATGTAAAGGCGCTGCCTTCCTGTAATTTACCTTCAAGGCGCGTATAAGCAATATCTTTCTGCCAGCTTGGCCATTCATTTATATTGGTTAATAACTGCCAAACAATAATTGGCTTAGCGTTAATGGTTATAGTTTCGCTGTGTTTTACCGGTGCATTTGCATTAATACTTTTCATTGTCTGCTTTTTAGGTGATGTTGTTGTTGCAATACAAAAATCACCTGTAAAGCGGGTCAGTCACTTGATAAAAATCAAGAAATTAATTATTCCCTTACGGTTTTTTTGGCTTGCGGAACAGGGAGCCTACAACATCGTAGGGGCCTTTTACTTCTCCCCATCCCCATTCCGGTATAGTATCTTCAGGGGTTGTGGGGTTTTCGTCCAGGTTTGAATTTATGATGGCTACCCTGGTGCCCCACTCAATATGCCCTGCAAACACCGAGCGAAACTCAGGGTCGTTTGGCAACCCTATTTCATCTGCGCTTTGCATTAGTAAATCTACCCAGCGCTTGCGTTGCTGCTCCGTTAATTTTTTACCGATGTGCTTGCCTACCATACGCCGCAGCGCTTCATCGCCAAACTCATCGCTGTAAAACTTAGGCCCCATAAAAACCTCTGCTAAAAAATGCGCCACATGCCTTGAATGTTCAGCCGCCATGTGCCTGAATATAGGTTCAAGTATTTCATCTTTCAGCACCTTGTCATAAAATACATCGGTAAGCTTCTCAAACGCGGTAACGCCGCCGGCGTAAGCGTAAGGAGTTGGTATTTGCATGCTATTTTCCATATCGAAAATTTATTTGTTTAGTCTTTTTTTCCTTATACGGCTTAATGTTTCCGGCGTCATTCCCAGCATTGAGGCAAGGTATTGCAGTGGCACAAGGTTAAACAGGCCTTTGTTAAACTCAAACAATTGAGTGTAACGCTCATCTGCTGTCATTGACAGAAAGGTAAGTATCCTGTCCTCTAAAATAGCAAAACACCTGGCAATAAAAAGCTTCTCCAATTCTGCCCAGCGCGGCACAAGTTTATTTATTTGAGCGTAATCTTCACGGTTAATTACAAATAATTCACAATCAGATAACGCCTGTATATTCCACCTGGCTGGCGTATTAAATACAAAACTTGCAAGGTCTACCGTAAAATAGCCTTCTGATGAAATCCATTTGGTCACTTCGCCGCTATTAACCAAAACAAACTCACGCATAAGGCCAGATTGTATAAAACCCAACCTGTTTGCCAGCCTGCCCGTTTTTAAAAAATACTCACCTTTGGTTATGACTTCCGGCTTAAAAAAAGTAGCTATTTTGCCCACTTCATCCTGTGTAACCCCAAAATAATTTCCGATGTATTTTTCAAGCGCAGTCATAATATATGCTTGCCTATTTTATAGACATCCATAAAAGTACAAAAACGCCGGTAAGGTGCAGGATAAGCCAGGCTTTTTGCCATAGTGGTCTGTTATTAAAGTTTACCCGCTGGTTAAAGGGGTCAAACGCCAGGGAGATGCCACTGCATATTAATGCCCCTGAAAAATCATTTAACAAAAGTAATAATAGGCCAGAGCAAAGTAATACAGCATATATGTATTTATTGGCTGTAACATGCCTCCCTTTTACTGTTTTTTCCATATTGTTAGATTAAGAATATTATTTCATTTGCTGGCCTGTGTATACGTTAGGTATAAGCACCGCCAATTCCACCTATTTATGTAGTAGCAACAGTAGTTGCCAACATGGCTGCAAATGTGGCATCGTCACCACCTGCGGTACTCATAAAAAGCGGGTAAAATGCAATCAAGCCCAAAGCAGCAAGCAGTAATATCTTTTCTGTTATTTGCGTTGTTGCACCTATACTAAAATTTAATACAGGACGCTTGTTTTCAAAACCAAGTCCGTACGCCATCAACTCCTCCTCACCATTAAAAAAACGCATTTTTAGACCACCTTTCGATTTGTAATTGCAGGTGTACATGGCGCCGTCAGAAAACGCTATATTGCCTTTACTGCCCCAAAAACCATATTTTAAACTAAGTACCGCCTGGCCTTTTTCGGCAATAAAATAGCCCGGGTTCCATGCACCTTTCCGGCTTGCGACATACTGCTTGCTATTAAGGGTGAACGAAGACAAGCCTTTTAAGTTCAGTGTTAACTCAACCAGTGTTTCGTTACCTTTTTTAAGATAAAATTGCATGCCTTGCTTAACCCAATGTAATTGTTGCATAAAATATTGTTTAATGGTATCTCTTTAATTATTCCTGTTACCGGCCTGCGGATGTATCCGTGTACAAACTTGGTTTAAAAAATTTACTGGCAAAAGCTTTTTTACACAAACGCAGAATTACCTTGATTAACCCCGACAATCACGTCCCATTTTTTTTAAACCCAGTTAATCCTGGTAAATCATCACCCGGTTTTAAAACTTGTGGAGCCTCTATAGCATTTACGCTACTAAACAGTTTACAACGTATTAAAAATCAAGTACCTTCATAATTAAATTAACCAACAAAAAAGTATATGCACAAACCTGATATACTTTGCGTTTAGCCTGCAACCAGGTGCTTATCAAAAACATTATGAATTTATATCTTAATCCAAGGTCTGCAATACTGTTTACTGTTTTTCTACAGGCTGGGGTTACCTCTTTTTTAATTTTTATAAGGAGCCAGAAAACTAACAGGTTGCCAGACAAATTGCTTGCCGCTTTGCTATTCTTCCTTGGGCTTTCACTAACAGATTTTGTAATTGGGTTTCTTGGCTTTTATGCAAAATATCCAGCACTCATATTTTTTCCTTTTGAAAACCTTTTTTTAATTACCGCACTTATTTACCTGTTCTGCGTTTCGCTGCTCAAAAATGGTAAGCCATATAATAAAATTATTATTAGGCATTTATTTATACCGTCCATTTATTTTGTCTCGCACCTTGCCATATGTTTTATGCCTGTAAGCATAAAACAAACTATACTTGCAAGATTTTATTTCCCTTTTTTAGTTTATATAGAAAATTTGTTTTATTATATCATAAGTGCTTATTATTTTGTTGATATAACGAATCTTTTAAAAAAACATACTTCGGTTGCAAACCAGGTATCGCCCCAAATAAATACTTATGCATTAAATTGGCTAAGGTATTTTGTTACAGGGTTTGCAGTTTACCTGGCGCTTGATTTTATTCTCTCCGCTTCTTCGGCAATGTTTCACTTTACCTTTGAACAACAATACTGGAAATATATATGCAAGGCAGCACTCACCTGTTTTTTGTGTTTGGCCGGGTATAATTTTAAAGAAAACATAAGTTTGTCCAACGGTTATTTTGACAACCCACTGCCTGGCATCGAACAAAAAATTGAGTTATTAACTAAAACAGAATTACAGGGTATCAAAGAAACGATTGTGGCTGTTTTTAAAACCGATAAGCCTTATCTTGACCCGGAGCTTGACTTAACCCAACTTTCAAAAAAATTAGGCATCAGCAGTAATATGCTTTCCTTTGCTATTAATAAAGGCTTTAGTAAAAATTTTGACGATTTTGTAAATGGTTACAGGGTTGATGAAGTAATAGAAAAAATGAAAAACCCTGCCAATGCTGGTTTTACGTTGCTATCCATCGCTTTTGACTGCGGGTTCAACTCTAAAACTACATTCAACAGGGTTTTCAAAAATGCAACACAAAAATCCCCTAAAGAATTTTGGGATAGCCTGCAAACTAACGCATAGCGTTAATAATTTTAGTCAGTTCCTGCGCGCTAAATACTTGTGACTTTTTAGACTGGTCCAATTGAAATAAACAACCTTTATCTAGTTTTATTCCCGCTAGTGCAGGTTTTTGATACAAGCCCACTCTTACAAACTTTGGCTGCTCTCTAAAAACAGAGCCTTCAAAAGAAACGCCTTTGTCAAAATTCACCAGTTCAAAATCGGCTATTTTTTCAAATAAGCAATTTTCGAAAAAAACATCATTTTTAAATTCCACCCTGTATTCCTTTTTTTCGCTATCGCTTTCCTTTTTAAAACAAAAGTTCAGCCTGCCTTTAAATACACAATTTCTAAAACTAATGGATGGCATTAAAAAATTTGACAGAACATAAACCGTTTTACCATTCTGCGGGTATTTTCCTGTAGGTGTCGCTGTTTCGCTACTGGGAAAATTAATATCTCCCGTAATGGTAACATTCTCGTAGTCCACAGTTTTACCATCTCTTATTTGGTTAAGTAATACTGCCGCGCTTATCTCCTTTTGTGCATAACAACTAATTGTTACGCAAACAGCTAACGCTGTAAAAAAATTCTTTTTCATTTTTTTATTTTATGGTGAACCACAAATTTGGCTTACCACAAATAAAATGCGGAACCAAAGCATATTGAAAACGTACCAAAGTGTAGTTTGATACCCGGATGTACATATCGTTGGTTATAGCCATACCTGCCAACCTGCTATTTTGCAAGATTCCCAGTTCTCATCAGTCGTATAATAAACTTAAACACTGCATTTCTTCATAAACCATGGTTATTCTTCGTAAATCATTATTTGATTTTATGCCCCCAGGCGGCCGTATACTTTTGCGATGCTGATAAACACTAAAGAAAAATTCAGCCTTCCTTCATAATTAAATAACCAATAAAAAATGTTTATGAAAAAGCACAGGATTATTATACTAATGCATGTAATGCTGGCCTTAAATTCCTGCCTTCCGGTAAAATCGCAGGTAAATAGAGCTGATTCAACTATTGGCCCCGGCGACGACTTCTACCAATATATTAATAGCACCTGGTTAAAGGAAAATAAAATACCCAACGACCTGCCCATATGGGGTGGCTTTGCAACCCTGGCAGTTGAAAACCAACAAAAACTGAAAACAATATTGGAAGAGTTGGCAGCCAACCCATCGCTGCCAAAAGGAAGTAACGCTCAAAAAGTAGGTGATTTATACGCCAGCGGTATGGATACGGCTACTATTAACAAAGTAGGCTATACGCCCTTAAAAGCAGTTTTGAAAAGAATTGACGCCGTAAAAGATTATCCCGGGTTGTTAACGCTTATTGCAGAATTATACAAAGAAGGCAACGGGCAGTTATTGGGCTTTAGCGTAGAACCTGATTTAAAAAACAGTAAAATAAATATTGTTAACGCAGCCCAGGCGGGTACATCATTGCCAGAGAAAGCGTATTACACCAATACAGATGCCACATCAAAATTAATTAGAAGCAAGCTGGCAGATTTTATAACAAGCATGTTTGTTTTAACCGGCACAGAAAAAACATTAGCACAATCAAAAGCGCAGGCCATCATAAGCCTGGAAACAAGAATTGCCGCTTCACATTTATCGAATGTTGAGTTGCGCGATCCTGAAAAAAGCTACCACAAGATGAGCGTTGCAGATTTTGAAAACCTTACACCTCACATAAAATGGTCAAAGTTGTTCGTCATTATGGGCGTTTCCACAGACAGCCTTAATGTAGCCCACCCGCAGTATTTTAAAACACTGGATACCTTGCTAACCATAATGCCGGTGGATGTATGGAAAGACAAGCTGAAATATGTTTATATAAACACAAAGGCCCCGGTACTAAGCAAACCCTTTACAGATGCAGCTTTTGCTTTTAACCAGGTGTTTAGCGGGCAACCCGCGCAGCAGGAAAGGTGGAAAACAATGGTTGGTATATCTGACGGTGAACTGTTGGGGCAGTTATATGTAAAAAAACACTTTACACCGCAAGCCAAAGCTAAAATGGATACCCTGGTTGATAACCTGCTGCTGGCATTTAAAAACAGGCTGGAACACCTTGACTGGATGAGTGACAGTACAAAAAAGCAGGCATTGCTAAAGCTTAGTAAAATAACCAAAAAAATTGGCTACCCCGATAAAATAAGAAACTACGATGATGTAGTGATAAGCCGTATCGACTTTTTTGCCAATAACGAAAGTTATGCACGGCATATTTTTAATGAAGCTATTGCCAAAATAAACAGGCCCGTTGACCGCACCGAATGGGGTATGACAACCCCTACGGTAAATGCCTATTACAACCCCGCCAATAACGAAATAGTTTTTCCCGCAGGTATATTGCAGCCACCCTTCTTTGATGTTAATGCCGACGATGCTACTAACTACGGCGCTATTGGCATGGTGATAAGCCACGAAATTACCCACGGCTTTGATGACCAGGGCAGGCAGTTTGATGCTGATGGCAATTTAAGGGACTGGTGGACTGCTGATGACGGGAAAAAGTTTGCAGACCGCACAAAAATATTGGTTGACCAGTATGGCAAGTTTAAAGTGCTTGGCAAACTACCGGTTAACGGGCAACTTACCTTAGGCGAAAATATTGCTGACCAGGGTGGCATTGCCATTGCTTACGATGCCTTTAAGTTAACAGCACAAGGCAAAAGCAACACTACTGTTGATGGCTTAACACCTGACATGCTGTTCTTTAAAAGTTTTGCTACAGTTTGGCGTTCCATGACGCGGGATAACTTTGCCACGATGCTTATTAATGTTGATACACACTCACCCGATAAGTTTAGGGTAAATGGCACCTTATCTAATTTTACGCCCTTTTATACAACATATGACTTAAAGCCGGTAAATTTATTATTCAGGAAGGAAGAGGAAAGGGCCAAAATATGGTAACTGCCGTTTTTTGAAAAGTAAACCCGCCGGCATATTTAAACCGGCGGGTTTATGTTGAAAAATCAATTGTATTTTTTAAAACTACCAGCATTGCTACAGCAACATGCACAAACCGCGTCAAGGCTAAATGGCGTACCCATTAATAAACTATACTGGCTGTTCCAGGTGGCTGGCTGGGCAACCATGCTTTTATACGAGCTGGTAAATTATTTGGCCATGGGTTATTTCACGCCTGTTGGTTTTGGCTTTCTTAGTTTGTCTGCATTAGTAGCTTTAACACTTACCCATGTTTACCACCTTATTATACGCCGGGTTGACTATTCTTCATTAAAACTGTACCAGCAGGTACTGTATTTTTTTATCGCGCTGGTTTCATTGTCTGTTTGTTTATTTCTTACTTCGGAAATAGAACAATTTATAATAACACATCGGTTGAATAAAGATATTATCAGTATGCAATCGCTGATGTATATTGTAAACTGGAGCAGGTATATTGTAGTCTGGCTGCTATTTTACCATGTAGCCAAATATTTTATGCTGAAGAACAAAGCCGAAGTGGCGGTTTTGGAAACTACACTTGAACTGCAGGATACCAGGCTAAATGTGTTACGGCTGCAGCTTAACCCCCATTTTTTATTTAATGCATTAAACAGTATACGCTCACTAATTGTGTACGACAGCGAGCAGGCAAGGGAAGCAACCACACGGCTGTCACAATTATTAAGGCATACGCTTAATTACGAGCAGCAGGATTTTATACCTGTTAAGCAGGAGATACATATTGTAAAGGATTATTTAATGCTTGAAAAAATACGCTTTGATGAAAGGCTTGATTATACGATAGACATTCCGAAAAGTGCAGAGGAATTGCAGGTACCGGCAAGCCTTATACTAACCCTTGTTGAAAATGCCATAAAACATGGCATTGGTAATAGCATAAAGGGAGGCATGATTAATATTGCCATTGCCTTACAGGAAAAAACTATTTGCATACAGGTAAGTAATACAGGTCAGCTAACACATAAGGTAAACAATGCCGGTGGCATTGGCATACAAAATATAAAAAAACGGCTGGAGCTTTACTATGCAAACAGGGCTATTTTTAATATTGAAAACAAAGATGAACAAACCGTTTTGGCAACAGTACAAATACCGATAACTGTATGAAGTTAAGCGTAATAATTATTGATGATGAAAAACCTGCCCGTAAAGAGCTGGAGTATTTGCTTGGCAAGTATGAGAGTATAGAAATACTGGCTTCCTGCTCAAATGCGGATGAGGGGATTGAGGCGGTAAACAGGCTGGCGCCCAACCTAATTTTTCTCGATATAAATATGCCGGGCAAAACCGGTTTTGACCTACTGGAAGAACTGGATAACCCGCCCTATATAATATTTGTTACAGCATACGACCAGTTTGCCATACAGGCTTTTGAGGCAAGTGCATTTGATTATTTATTAAAGCCGGTTTTGCCTGAGCGGCTGTATAAGGCACTTACCTCCTTATGGCAGGAGATAGAAAAAGAGCAGCAGGTAAATAACACAACAGCCGGGCTTACTAAGGACAGCAAAGTTTTTATAAAGGATGGGGAAAAATGCTGGCTGGTTAAACTTAACCAGGTGTACCTTATTGAGTCTGTTGGAAATTATACCAAATGGTATTTTAATGATGCGCGGCCCATGCTGCACCGCACCTTAAACTACCTTGATGAAAAGCTTCCGCCAGACATATTTTTTCGTGCCAACCGCGGCCAGCTAATCAACCTTGATTTTGTAGCAAAAATAAATACCTATTTTAAAGGCGGTATGCTTGTAGAGTTAGATAACGGGCAAAAAATAGAACTTAGCCAGCGGCAAGCAGTAAAGTTTAGGGAACGGCTAAGTATTTAAACCGGGCGATTTATGGAAACAAGTCAGCACTATAACCCCGCCTCTGCCTACTCTGCGCGCAGGCTGTTTACAGGATTGCTTAATGCGGATTTTACTGCCTGGAAGCTTATGGTTAAAAGGGCTGCCAGTACCACACCAAACCCCGCAACCGCAAAAACCCACCAATCAACCGCTACTCTATATGCATAGTTTTGCAGCCATTTGCCAGTAAAATACCATGAGGCGGGGATGGCGATTATATTGGAGAGAATAACCAGTTTTAAAAAGTCAGCGGAGATCAGACCTGCTATAGAAGCAACACCGGCACCCAATACTTTACGGATACCAATTTCTTTAACCCGCCGCTCCGCGGAAAATACCGCAAGCCCAAACAGGCCAAGGCAACCAACAAAAATAGTAAGGCCGGCAAAAAGGGAGAAAATACTTGCGGTACGCTTATCATCCTCGTACGATTTGTCAATGGCATCGCTAACAAAACTAAATTGAAACGGTACTTCAGCCTCGTATTTTTTATACAGCTGCCCTATTTTTTCAATTACATTTTTAGATTGGCCTGGCATAATTTTTACAAATAAATTAAAATACCTTTCCTGTGGCTGATATCGAAAAATAAAAGGTTCAATGCCGGAATTCAATGGCTTATAATGAAAATCTTTTACCACCCCTATTATTTTTCCTTTAGCTCCCCAAAAATTAACCTGCTTGCCCAGGATGGAGTTATTAGTATAGCCCATTTTTTTAACGGTTTGGGCGTTTACAATATAGTTTGTCGTATCATTCGTTTTTTGAAAAGAAAAGTTATTGCCGCTTAATATTTGCATACCCAAAGCCGGTATAAACGAGGGGTCGACGTTAGCCTGGGTTATCAAAAATTTATCGCTTGCCTGCATGCCATCCCACTCAAGGTAACTTGAGTTGTCTACGTTCACCATTGACATAGTGGAAGGCGCCGCAGATGTAACACCTGCAATTGATATAACATCTTGTTTAAACAACAACGCCTTTTGCGTCAGTTGGCCACCCAGCGCAACCCTTACCAGTTGTTCTTTTTTAAAACCTATATCTTTCGTCTGCATAAACTGTAGTTGGCGGTACATAAAAAATGTACATATTACCAGTGTAACAGAAACCGTAAACTGCCCTACTACCAGCGCCTGCCTGAACAGCTTGCCAGACCCGGTACTATAGGCCTTCTTTAGCACCTTTGCAGGTTTAAAGCCTGATAAAATAAATGCCGGGTATAACCCTGCCAGCAACCCAATGGTTACAATAAACAGCAGGAAGAAAAATATAAATACCGGTTGCGAAAAATTGATGTTTACGGATGCACCGGTAATGGTATTGATTAAAGGCTGTACCAGGCTTATAATACAAACAGACAACAGCCCGGCAATAAAAGCAATTAATACTGACTCACACAAAAATTGAAAAACCAGTTGCCTGCGCGATGCACCGTTTACTTTACGGATGCCCACTTCCTGCGCCCTTTTTAGCGAACGGGCCGTTGAAAGATTAATGAAATTTACACAGGCAATTATCAACAATAACAGCCCCGCACCCGTAAAAATGTTAACATATTTTATATCGCTGCGTTTGCCCCAATCGGTTTTAAAATCAAAGGCAGAGCGCAGGTATTGGTCTTTAAGGGGCTGTAACAGCATCAAATCATGGCTGTCATTGTTGTACTTATGTAATTGATTGGCTATCTTATTTTTAAAGGCGGTTATATCAGTACCTGCCATTAGTTGTAAGTAAGTATGGTAGTTATTGCTGTTCCATTTGTTTGACCATTCATCTGATGCAAACAGGTAACTCAACGGTAATAAAATATCAAAGCGGATGCTTGAATTACCGGGTACATCTTTGGCGATACCTGCCAGCTTAAATTCTGCATCATTACCCAACTTAAAGGTTTGCCCTAACAGGTTGGGGTTAGAGCGCCAGCCATTGCCAAAATATTTAGCGGCAATTGTTTCTGTTATAACAATGTCAGCTGGTGATTGCAAAGCTGTTGCGGGGTTGCCTTGTAGTAAAGGAAAGTTGAATACTTTAAAAATGCTGTTATCCGTTAACTGTATGTTTTTCTCTTCGTAAATATCAGTTCCATGTTTTAATATACCGCCCCAGTTACCAAAACGTACGGCATTCGTTATTTCAGGAAAATCTTTTTGCAGGGCTGGTGCGAGCGGACCCGGCGTTACAGCCACGTTATATAAAGTGCCAGCCTGGTTCTGTTTTTCAGTAATACGGTATATATTGGCCAGGTTTTTATGAAAAGTATCGTAATGTGTCTCACTCCAGATGTACAGGCTTATAATCATACAGCTTGCTATACTTAATGCAAGCCCTGTAATGTTAATAGCAGAAAATACCTTGTTCTGCAACAAATTACGAAAAGCAATTTTCAGGTTAAACAGTAGCATGGTTACTCGATTATTTGTTAAGAAAAACCCAAAGGCCATGCCACACTTTTATTACTTGTTTATCAAGCTGTTATACAATATAATAAAACCCCGTGTACGGTAACGATACAACTAGTGTACGGTGTGATATAACTTTGTATCCCACCGGGAGCTTGTTTAGTAAATTGGCTCGCTATACATTCCTGGCTAACCCTTAAAGAATTTTACCACTAGGTTGGCGGGGTTCGTATTTTAGTGCTAAGTAAAACTTAAATGCTAAATGATTGATATACTTAGGCAACATATTATTACCCGCCTTGGCAGTAATACCAATAAACTTGATGAGGTACTTAGCCATTTTAAGTTAATTAAAGCAAAACGAAATGAGTTGCTGCTTAGGCAGGGCGATATTTGCCGGTATGTATATTTTGTTGCAGAAGGTTGTTTGCAGGTGTTCGTTTACGATAATGACGCCAACGAAACCACCCGTGACCTTGTTATAGAAGATAACTGGTGCAGTGAGCTTATTAGCTTTGGCAGCGGCAACCCTGCTGCTGAAAATATTCGGGCGGTTGAGCCTTCTGTGCTATTGGCAATTAACAGGCAGGGCTTTCAGCAAATGATGCAAACCGTGCCACAGTTTGATATAGTGTACAAACAAATATTGGAAGCCTCTTACGCTAACTCGGTTTACCGTATTAACACATTTGTTTCGCTATCGGCACTTGACAGAATTAAATGGCTGATGCAATACCGCCCCGCCTTAATGGCGAGACTTTCCAGCAAACTCATCGCATCTTACCTGGGCATTAATAAAGATGTTTTTAGCAGGCTTAAAGCGCGCCTGTAAAATGTAGACTTTTGTCATTGTTCGCCGAAGATTTAATGCTGAGTTTTGATGTCATCATTCACCATTAAACTTTTACCAATGACAGAGTATTTGCTATTATTCAGAAACGCCAGTGCTGCTGATGGTTACCTGGCAACTTCGCAGGACATGGCGGAAGACATGCCCCGCTGGCAGGCCTGGATAGGCAATATTGCCATGCAGGGCAAGCTGGTACATACAGCGCCCATAAGGCACGAAGCATCAGTAGTAAGCACAGATGGTTTAGGTAAAGGGCCGCATAAGGAAGCGGACAGCGTTTTGGTATCGGGCTTTTTAATTTGTAAGGCAGATAGCCAGGCAGAAGTAGAGGAATGGAGTAAAACATGCCCTATACTAAAGTACCCCAAAAGCTCCGTTGAGATAAGGCCTTTAATCCCTTTTCCCACCAATTAAACCATCATGTTATGAACAAAGTATTAAGCATAGGGCGGTACCTGTTTCCGCTATCGTTTTTGCTGTATGTAGGCCTGCACCTGGGTAAGCCAGATGTGGGTGCTGCTTTTGTGCCCGGCTATATACCCTTCCCCTATTTCTGGAATTATTTTACGCTGGTATGTATAGTGCTTTTTATTACAAGCGCGCTTATTGGCAAATACGATAAACTGGCCTATACGCTGATGGCGTTGTATGTGATATTAATGGCATTTATGGTACACCTGCCCAGGGCGACAGGACATATACTTGAAATAGCAGGCAGTATGACAGATAGCGTTAACAGGGAAAAAGAACTGGAAATGGTCAACTTCTTTCGAAACATTATGGTAACCGGCGCCCTGCTTGGCTTTGCAAGATACGTGGCAAAAGACAACAGGATTATTGGGTGAACTGTTATATAATCCTCCTGGTTATTGAATAAAACAAGGCTGTCAAATTGCTTTTGGCACAGCCTTGTTTTATTTTGCGCAGTTTATTCCGCTAACCCAAGTAAAATATTTGCCAGGTCAGTAGACAGAGCAAAGTAGGCGCTGTGACCGCAATTAAGTGAATATACCTTTTTTACGCTGCCATTATCCTGAACCATTTGTTGCTGCAGTTTGTAGCCCACACCAAGGTCTTTAAGTGTTTCAATATAGTACTTTGGCACTGAACCGAAATTGCCCTCAGTTAACAAAGGTTTCGCCCTGAAGGCCGTCAGCGGCTCAAGCCTCCCCTTGCTTTTGTTAACAACCAATTGCTTTATCTCATCCGTGCAATCTCCGGCAAATACCTCTTCAGTAATGGCTTCCGGCAAAAATGCCCCCGAATAATCAGGTGCAAACTGCAGGTTTTTGCCAATCAGGCTTTCGGCATCGATATAGGCAAGATCTTCAAGGCTTTGCCCGCTTTTTGGCAGGTATGCTGAAAGGTACACCAGCTTGTCAATTTTCCTGGGTATATTTTCTGCTACGGCTGAAATAACCACCCCGGCCATGCTGTGGCCCACTAACACCACTTTTTCATCAACGGCATTTATTTCACCGATAACAGTGTTTAGGTAGCTGCCAAAGCTGGTTTCGCCTGGCGGCGTTATGTCGTCGCCATGCGCCGGCAGGTCAAATGTCTTTACGTTATGATCTGCATTTTCTAATAAAGATTTTACCTTATCCCATGCATATTTTCCCGCAAACGCACCGTGTACAAGAACAAATGTGCTCATATATTTATTTGTTTTTTATTCAGCAAGTATTTTAAAGGCTAACCGGCGGCCTAAGCCTGTTTTATAGGCAAGCGCGCCCCACAACTGCGCCAGGTTTTCCAGCAAGGCCAGCGCGCTATCACCACCAACATCATAGCAATGCTCAAACCCCATGGCCAATGCTAGTTGTATGGCAACCTTTTTTGCAGCGTTGCTGTCGCCAGCCACAAATGCATCGGCTTTAAGCGAACCAAATTGCGGGTTGGCCAAGTCTTCAGCCCCAATGGTATTAAAACACTTTACAACATCAGTATTGCCTGCTATGTGTTTAACAGCGGCAGTGCCATCGCTATAACCTGCCAGTGGTTTGCCAAAGGCGTTGGTGGTTTCAATAATTACCTTACCGGCTGCATTGCCCAGTAATTTTGCAACGCCGGGCACAGCCTGAAGTGGCACAGCAATAATGATAACCTCTGCCTGTTGCACCGCACTTTCAATGCTGCTAAACCTGTCTTCGCCTATTTGTGTGGCCAGTCGTTCGGCGCTTGCTGACAATGGTAATTGTGCACCCACTAATATTGTGTGCCCCGCTGCTATAAGTTTTACTGCCAATACGCTCCCTATATTGCCGGCGCCTACAATTGCTATTTTCATATAATCGTTTAAAATTTTTTAACCAGGTAAACACCGGCAATAATTAACATAACACCCCCAATGCGTTGCCAGTTTACTACATGCACCGGGGTATTTAGCAGCCCAAACTGGTCTATTATCACTGCAGATAGTACCTGCCCCAGCAGCACCAACACGGTGGCATTGCCAATACCCAGCTTAGGTGCGCATATAACAATGAGTAAAATGTAAGCCCCACCCAGTATGCCACCTAAATAAGCCCATGCAGGTGCAGCACTAAACTGCTGTAAAGCAGGCATACTATAACGCGTAGCAAGTGCATACCCCACCAAACCAACAGCGGCAATACAAAATACAGTAAGCGCTGCGTAGTAAGGGCTTTGCAGGGCCTTGCCCAGTTGCGCATTCATTGCGCTTTGAAAAGGTATCATTGCACCGGCAGAAAGGGCAAGGAAAAGATATAGAAAGGAATTGTTCATTTTCATCTTTTTATATTAATCTATTAATTTTTTTGGGGTGCCCTGGGAAAAATAAAATATACAGGCACAAAAAAATAAACCGCCAGGCCAAGCCAGGGCTTTACCAGGCTCAATGCCGCCCCGGTTAAATAAAGTACCGGCCCATAGTACAACGCAAGCATCGTTCCTTTTTTGTAGGCAGGATAGCTTGTGGCTTCGCTAAGCAAATTTTTGTGTTTTAAAACATAAAGCCGAAGAATAAAAAAGGCTAATGAAGGCAGTGCCAACACCAAACCATAAAAACAGGCCGCTGCATTGGTGTTAGTGTATTCTCCCAACAAACTTGTGGGGAAGGGAATCATCGATGTAAACATAAGCAGGATATTGTTTAACCAAAATATCCCGGCATTAATTCCCTTGAACATATCCATCAGGCGGTGATGGTTCATCCAAATAACACATACTATCAAAAAGCTGTTTATCCAACTCAGCAACTTCGGCAGGGTGGACAGGATTCCTGACCAAACTTTTTGGTTGTCAGCAACATCTATATGGGTAAATTTTAGATCGAAAACCAACAGTGTTACAACCACCGCAAAAACACCATCGCTAAAAGCCTCCACGCGGTTTTTAGTAAAACTTCCAAAATTAAAGTTCGCCATGGCTTACTTTTTTTATTTTTTCCTGAAGTTATATGCCAACCCAAACGTTAGTATTTTATCATCCTGCCATATGTTTTGCACCGTTACATTTTCGTGGGTAAATGCATACAGCACATTAAATGCAATGCCTTTAAACAAGGGCACATCGGCGCCGATATCAAACTGCGTGCGGTAGTTATGCCTGTCGTTAAGGGCCGGCTGCCAGTAGTAAGCATCATAATAAATACGTAAATGCCTGTTTGGCAGGTAATGCCATCCACCCAAATACGCAGTTGCCCGCCAAAGCTCAATTTTATTGCTGCCGTTATACCGCGTGTAATTAAATTTATTACTGCTGAAACTGGTGGTTTCATACACGCTGGCCACAGAAACTTTAACTACTTGCAAAGGCCTGTTTAGCAATTGTACCGTTAAACCTGCGCCGCCAAAAAACCTTGTACCTACCTGCCTGCGGTAATTGGTTGATATATAAGCAATGCCAAACGGGTAAACCACACGCTGCGGGTTGTAATAAAAATAATTTCTGCTATAAATATCATTATCTGCCTTTTTTGCATAAAACGATTGGTAAAGGCTGCTGTTTTGCGATTTGAAAACAAGATACTTTACCGGCGCATAGCTAAAGTCAACCCGGCTTTTAATGGTTAATACCTCTACGTTGCCCTGCTGGTAATTGCCTGTTACACTAGCACGAAATTGAAATTTGGCAGTATCACTCTCATTCACCTGCGCGTTTACACATACGGCGATAAAAGCAAAAGCCAGGATACAAACACTTTGGCAAAATGGCTTATGGTTCATAACAGCATTATTCGCCCATGGCCTGTATTAGTATATCCGCTGTTTCACTGCCGCTAAAATTTTGCTGGCCGGTAATAAGGTTGCCATCCCTTATGGCAAAACCCCGCCATAAACCCGCCTGTATATAGTTGGCGCCTATCTTCCTTAGCTCATCTTCAATACGCCAGGGCATTACATGCTTCCCCCTGGGCAATGCCCCCATACCCCATAATGCTTCATCGGCAAAATCTTCTTCAATATTGGCAAATCCCGTAACAGTTTTTCCTTTAGCAAGGTATTCACCATTGCCAAGTTTAGCATAGCGCAGCACTGCAACGCCGTGGCACAGGGCTACGGCAAGTTTACCGGCTTCGTAAAATGCCACAAACTTTTGTATGGTATCAGTAGATTGTTCCAGGGCAAACATTGGCCCTTGGCCGCCTGCAATAATAATGGCGTCAAACTGCTGCACATCAATGGCTGATGCAGGCTTAGTGTCCTGCAGCTTTGCCATGAAGGCAGCATCGTGTATGTATCCGCGGCTAATAACATCTTCTGCCTGCCACTGGCTTACATCTTCAGGGTTGCTCATTGCATCTGCTTCGCATTTGCCGCCGAAGTATGAAAATATCTCCACTTCGTGCCCTTTTTCGGTAAGTTTAAAATAGGGGTGGGTTAACTCACTCCACCAGAAACCCACAGGCCAACCGGTAGTGGTTGATACGGCAGGGTTAGAAATAACGATAGCTGCTCTTTTTGGTTTTGCGGGGTTTACCGCATTTAAATTTTTGTGTGACATATAGATTGGTATTTTTATAACCTTGTAAAATTTGCTTCGCCATGCAAAGCTGTAATGTATCAGGCAAGTATGTGCGGTAGTACTATTTAGTTATATACTATCTTTTAGGAAAGTAACCGGTTGCTTTTAACAGCTGCGATATATTTATAAAGTAATATTAATACGTTATGCCCGACTTTATTTACGATCGAAAAGTTTATTACAACCCTGTGGAATTTGCATTACATTTTATTGGAGGCACCTGGAAGATGCCCATACTTTGGCGGCTTAACAAGGCCACCCTTAGGTATGGAGAATTAAAAAAAACAATGCCGCACGTTACTGATAAAATGCTGTCATCACAACTTCGTGAGCTTGAAAAAGATGGACTGGTAACACGTACTGTATACGCCGCCGTACCGCCAAAAGTAGAATACTCCATTACGGAAAGAGGCAAACTTGTGATACCGGTAATAGAAGTAATTCGTAATTATGGACTATATATAATGAAAGAGAAAGGCCTGGGCAAACTGGATTAAAGGCAAAACGGTTGAATCTTTTAAAAAGACCTAAGCCATTAAGGTAATGTTACTTTAGCGTTTGAAGGTACAGGTATACAACTTTAAAATCCGAATTAGTATAACTATAATTTTACCAAGGCATCTCCTCGCTTTACTTCCTGCCCTGTGGTGTAACCCTATTTGCCCACTTCCCCGGCAGCAGTGATATTGGGTGGATGTACGCCACAACCATTGCATGATCATCACATTTACCCGTATAAGAAAGCCGGTAAGCCCGTTGGGTGGCGATACCAGCGGTCCGGTAACCGCTGCTGCCAGTTGCATTAACCCATAAGAAAAGATATCATCATATAAGCCCTTACCTGCGGGATAAAACGAATACTGTATCATTGTGTGGGCTTAATTTAAGGGTTTACGGGGTTGCTCGTTATGTTTTCCCGCTGCTTCGTTTGCCATCTTCCATGCCCTCATTAGTGATTGTACAAATTTTCCTGCATTTCTTCCAATGACCATCCAGGCTGGTTTATAGGGTTCGATTTAATCGCTAAAATTATCGCTGCGAATGCAAATGCTTGCTAAATTCTGCTCAGTCGGTCAAATCTCTAGCCTTCAGTGCTGCCAGAAAGCCTGGACCATAAAAAAAGCTGCCCGGGTAGGGCAGCTTCAGCCACAGCATTTTTGCTTTTAATAATCCATGCCGCCGGCGGGCATTGCAGGTGCAGTAGTTGCTTTTGGTTCCGGCTTGTCTGCGATGACAGATTCGGTAGTGAGCAACATACCGGCTATAGACGCCGCATGTTCAAGGGCGACCCTGCTAACTTTGGCCGGGTCTATAACCCCGGCTGCCAACAGGTTTTCAAAGGTTTCTGTCCGGGCGTTGAAACCATAATCTGCTTTCCCTTCTTTAATTTTCTGTACGATAATACTCCCTTCCAGCCCGCTGTTGGAAACAATTTGCCGCAAAGGTTCCTCCACTGAGCGTTTCACAATAGCGATACCGGTGGCCTCATCCCCGTTAGCGCCCTTTAATTTTTCCAGGGCGTTTGCCGCACGTATGTAGGCTACACCGCCACCAGGCACTATGCCTTCTTCCACTGCGGCACGGGTGGCATGCAGCGCGTCATCCACTCGGTCCTTCTTTTCTTTCATTTCTACTTCAGTAGCCGCGCCTACATACAATACTGCGACACCACCGCTTAATTTGGCCAGGCGCTCCTGCAATTTTTCCTTATCGTAATCAGAAGTGGTGGTTTGCAGCTGGGCTTTGATCTGGTTTACACGTGCCTGGATGACACCCTTATCACCCTTGCCTCCAACAATAGTTGTGTTGTCTTTATCAATCGTTACAGCATCAGCCTGGCCTAAATAACTTAAGTCTGCATTTTCCAGCTTAAAACCCTGCTCCTCGCTGATAACAGTACCTTTTGTCAATAATGCGATGTCCTGCAGCATCTCTTTGCGCCGGTCACCAAAGCCAGGGGCTTTAACGGCGGCTATCTTCAGTGTTCCGCGGAGCTTGTTCACGATCAGCGTTGCCAAAGCTTCACCTTCCAGGTCCTCTGCGATGATCAGCAGCGGCCGGCTGGTTTGCGCCACTTTTTCCAGGATATGCAAAATATCCTTCATCGCTGAGATCTTCTTGTCGTAGATCAGGATATAAGGATTCTCCAGCTCTGCCTGCATTTTTTCGGTATTGGTCACAAAATAGGGGCTGAGATAACCGCGGTCAAACTGCATCCCCTCTACCACTTCGGTATAAGTATCGGTACCTTTCGCTTCTTCCACGGTGATCACGCCTTCCTTGCCAACCTTTGAAAAAGCTTCAGCAATAAGTTTACCTATTGCCCCGTCGTTATTGGCTGATATAGCGGCAACCTGTTCTATCTTACGGGAGTCCCCGCCTACTGCCTGGCTCTGGGTTTTGAGGTTATCTACAACAGCGGCTACGGCTTTATCTATCCCGCGCTTCAGATCCATAGGATTGGCACCGGCAGCCACATTTTTTAGCCCTTCACTGATGATGGCCTGTGCAAGCACCGTTGCTGTAGTGGTACCGTCACCCGCTATATCTGCGGTCTTGCTTGCTACCTGCTTTACCATCTGGGCGCCCATATTTTCTACCGGGTCTTCCAGTTCGATCTCTTTGGCAACGGTCACGCCATCCTTGGTTACGGCAGGTGCGCCAAATTTTTTCTCTATCACCACGTTGCGGCCTTTGGGACCAAGGGTAACTTTAACGGCGTTGGCAAGGATATCAACGCCTTTCTTCATGCGGTTCCTTGCATCGATGTCAAAAGAAAGTTGCTTTGCCATAGTTCAATACTTTTAAAAGATTGCGTTTTTTGTAAATAGTTAGATAATAGCCAAAATGTCGGATTCACGGACGATCAGCAGGTCCTCACCAGCCAATTTGATCTCTGTGCCTGCATATTTTCCATAAAGAACGGTGTTACCAGGCTTTACCGTTACCGGCTCATCTTTTTTGCCCGGTCCGGCGGCAACAACTGTACCGCGTTGCGGTTTTTCTTTGGCGGTGTCCGGAATAATAATTCCACCTGCTGTTTTTTCCTCTGCCTTATCAGGTCGGATCAGCACCCGGTCATGCAGGGGTGTAAGTGTTGCTGTGTCTGTCATATATGCTTTATATTTTGAGGTAAAAAAGAACTTATTGGTTATTCCTGTTATTATCATCATTGTTTACTTCATCAAGGTTTAACGGGTACCCATAGGTGCCGTCATAGCCGGGATAGACACCCTCCAGGCGTACCGTGCCCTGCGCTGCCGCAAGAGCTGCCGTAAGGTCTTCCAGTTTGTTTACCGGCTGGCCATTGACACCAGTAATGACAAAGCCTTCCTGCATGCGGGTATTCTTTAAGATGCCGCTGCCAAGCTTTTTTACCACCACGCCCCCTTCCAGGCCATACTTCTTCACTGTAGCAGCATCCAGTGTCTGTAGCTCAGCACTCCCCAGTTTATCCAGGATGGTTTCTGTCTTTACTGTATTGTAGTTCCCGGACCTGTTTTTTAGGGTAACATTTACCGTGGCTTCTTTACCGGACCGCAGGTAAGTAACGGCAATTTTGTCCCCCGGTTTATAACGCGCGATCTGCTCCTGCAGCTCTGGCCCGGTGCTAATGGTGGCACCGTTTATCTTCGTGATAAAATCGCCTTTCTTTAACCCGGCCTCCTGTGCTGCACCGTCGGCCGCAACACCCGAGATGAAGACACCGTCTCCATCTTTGATGCCGTTCCTGGCCCTGTCTTCGGGCGATAAATTATCCTGCGGGTAGGTAACACCTAAATAAGCCCTTTGGACTGCGCCGTACTTGAGCAGGTCATTTACCACTTTTTTGACTATGTTCACCGGTATAGCATAGGAATATCCTGCATAGCTGCCGGTTGGCGAAGCGATTGCCGTATTGATGCCGATCAGTTCGCCGGTTGTGCTGACCAAAGCACCGCCGCTGTTGCCGGGGTTAACGGCTGCATCAGTCTGGATAAATGATTCAACTGGCCGGTCACTCTTGTTAATGCCAATACTCCTTGCTTTGGCACTGATGATACCCGCGGTCGCCGTTACATCCAGGTTTAAGGGATAACCGACGGCCAGTACCCATTGGCCCAGCTTTACGTCATCGCTGTTGCCATATAGCAGGTAAGGCAGGCCGGCGGCATTGATTTTTATAACCGCCAGGTCTGTATTGGGATCAGCCCCAACGAGCGTAGCTTTATAGGACTTGCGGTTGGAAAGGGTCACATTGATCTCATCGGCTTTGTCAATGACGTGGTTGTTGGTCACTATATAACCGTCATTGCTAATGATAACGCCGCTGCCGCTGGCACGTTGCTCGGGTATCACCCTCGGCCCGCTGAAGAAATCACTAAAAGGGTCATCATCCCCGAAAAAGTCTGAGAACGGGTTACTGCGCTTGGGCAGGTTATTGGTAACCTGCTGTTGCCGGATACGCGTTTTGATGTGCACTACTGCAGGTGTCGAAGTTGTGCTGGCGGCGGTAAAATCAACTGGGCCGGTATTGGCCGTCTTGTCAAAAAAACCGGCATAATTCACCGGTAATTTTCCTGGCTCCTGTACAGCATCGTACCTGCGCTGTATCAATGAACTGTAGCCCCAAAGGCTGAATAATGTGGTGGCAGCGCTAATCAGCACGACTAAGAAAATGGTCTTTGTTTTCATGGCATGTAGTTGGTTGTTTTGATCGTTACAGTAAATTCAATATTTTAAAGGCCTCCCTGGCGATGACTTTCACATTGCAGGACAACTCCTCGAGCGTGCAGGCGACAATATGAAAGGAAGAAGGAACACCGTCTATCACTTCCAAAAAGTCAAGCTGGATAGGCAATTCCTCACCGCTGTCTTTTATGCCTTTCATTTCGGCATAAATTTTCTCGATGCAAGGACGGGGCGCGTTAAAATTAAATTGTCCGAAATATTCCAGTTCGCCGCCGGCCCTCATCCTTAGTATGATGTGATAGCTGGGGTGCATTTTGATGGGAAGCGTTTACAATAGTTTAAATGCAGGGATTGGCCATAAGCCGCAACCCTGCATAAAATCATCAGGCGACCATTATTGTACCTGGATGGATTTGCTGGCCTGTTTTGCTTCAGCCTTTTTAGGAAGGATAAGCTGCAGCACGCCGTTGTTATACTTTGCTTCCACATGGTCGCCGTCAACAGTATCATCCAGTGAAAAGCTGCGGCTGAAGGCCTTATGGCTATATTCCCTCCGCACCCAGCCGTTGCCGTCCTGGCCTCCGGCCTTTTCTTCCTTATGCTCAGCGGAAATAGTCAGCAGCCCATTGTTTAGCTGTACTTTAAAATCTTCCCTGCTAAGGCCCGGGGCGATCACATCTACCTGCCAGGCAGTCCCGTTGTCGCGGATATTGACAGGCACCTGCACACGGCTAGTGTTACCATTGAATCCCCAGAAATTGTCGTCGAAAAAACGGCCCAGGTTGTCCTGGAAGAGTTGGTCAACTATGCCACCAAAAGTTGTTGCAGGCGCGTGGCCGTTGCCATTTCTTTTCATGATTGTAGTCATACATTCCTCCTTTTTAGGTTATAAAATTTCGGCAGCACAAAAAATGCCAGCGCATTTTTGACGGAAAAATTGTCTTTTTCCTTGTCATTTTTTCATTTTTCCTGCTGAAAAAATAGCAGGCCGGGTGCGGCGGTATGCCAGTTGATAGCCCAAATGATTATGGAACGTACGGTACTATTCCCGCTGGGTATTTTATGTTTAACGGTCTTGCTTTTTATTTTTCTGCTAAAAAGGCTGAACCAGCCTTACTTGGTGGCTTACATCCTCGCGGGCATTATGCTTGGCCCTCATGCAGCGGGCATCTTTACCGATACGGGTAATATTGATTGGCTGGGTGAGATCGGCATCATTTTGATGATGTTTTTCCTGGGGCTTGAAATAAAAATACCGGATTATAAAACCATGCTGGTGCAGCCTGTGATCGCCCAGGGATTTAAAACGGCGCTCAGTATTCTTGCTGCATCCTGTTTGGGCTTGGCAATGAAATGGGGGCTTGTCCAGGTTTTCCTGGTGTCTGTACTTTTTATGTTTAACAGCACGGCCGTTGTTAGCAGCTACCTGCAAAAAACAGGTGAACTGCATGCGCGGCCGGGAACAGTGATATTGAACATGCTGCTGCTGCAGGACATGCTGTTTGTGCCGGTACTGGCTATATTACAGTTTTTTCAGCATACACAACCTGATTTTGCGAAGCTGGCGGTTGCTGCGGCGGGCAGCATACTGGCCGTTTTTTTACTTAGGGCAACGAGACATAAAGATTTCTTCCGGTTGCCTTTCGGTATAGATATCAAAAGTGATCACGACCTACAGGTATTTGCAGGTGCCCTCATTTGTTTTGGCTTTGGTATGCTGGCTGCTACGGCTGGCCTTGCACCTTCTATCGGCAGTTTTTTTGCGGGTATATTCATGAGCCGGACACCGGACTTCGACTGGCTGGACAGAGCTTTACATCCGTTTAAGGTTTTCTTTACTGCGTTCTTTTTTGTGTCTATCGGGCTGCGCATAGATTTAATATATATTGGCCAGCATACAGCCTTTGTAACGCTTATTACTGGTGTAGTCTTGCTGATCAACAGTATTTTATCGGCCGTAGTATTTCGCGCTTTACGGTACAACAAACGCAGCAGCCTGTACGCAGGCGCCCTGTTGTCGCAGACGGGCGAATTTAGCCTGCTGGCGTGTGCGGCCGCTTATCAACAGCACATTATCGATGCCGGGCTGTACAAGCTCATCACAACCATAGCCTGCCTCTCCCTGTTACTATCTACGGTCTGGATTACCATGCTGCGACAATGGATCTACCGTAACAGGGCGATGTCGGAATAGTGGCACTTTAGGATCGCCCTGCTTATGAAAATTATTCCCCACAGGCCTCCTGCCGGCCCTGGGGGCAGGCGGTACATTTTGCCTGCCCGAGCTTAAAATAGCAAATATCACTCGTTTTTCAGGCTTTTTGCCGGGTTTGTTACCGCTGCTTTGATAGATTGGTAACTTATAGTCAAGAGTGCTATTGTGATAGCCATTGCCGCTGCCAGGGCGACCAACCACCAGCTACACTTGTCCTGTAGGCAAAAATCCTCAAACCACTTGTCCGTGGCCACCCAGGCCCCCGGTGAGCGGCTATTACAGGAAAAAAATTTCGGCCCTCGACGAGCCTGATGCCCATGGTCTGCAGGTAGCCCTCGTCCAGCTGCTTCTGCTCCTTCGCCAGCGGCTTCATTTGCCCGTCATAAATATTAACCGTCTTTTCCACCGGGTTGGCCTCAATAAACATCTTCTCAGCTTTGCCATTCACGCTCACTGTCACCGGTTGCACATTCCCCTTAGTCAGCGAATGCTTTAAAATATTCGTCAGGTTCTCACTTTCCAAATCCTTGATCCGCGCCGCCAAATCGTAAAACATGAGCGACACTTTCCAGCTTCCTGTGACCTATAATGGCGAGGAAAAAGAGTTTCCGGCGCAACTGCTGCGCTTTGGATACACTCACAAAGTGCATGTCAGCATTAACGACATTACAGGGCTGTGGCAGACCCTTGTGCAAATGTTGCGATACCTTTGACTTATAGGAGGCTGTCACCAACGCGTCCTGCGTTATTTGGATAAAATAGTTCAAACCTTAATGAAACGCCTTTACTACTGTCAGCGTTCCATCCTCTTCGAACCTGTAGCCATAATCTATGACATAATAATATTTCCGCTTTTTTGCCCCAACTTCTTTGATATGCGATAAATATTCCCGTTCGTAGCCCTTTCCCTCCAGCTTCTCCATCGTTGTTTTAACAGTGGTTTCACTAGCCAAAACTTCCTTTAAAATCTCCCGGTTTGCTTTCAGGATTTTCGTAATGCGTTTCAGTGCCTTCTCCGCATCGGAGCTGTTAATGTTGTGGTAGTTATTCTTGCATTCGACATTGCAGAACAACTTGTCAGAGCGGCCTATGAGGCGTTTATTGCAGAATAAACATTGTTTTTCCATGGACAAAGGGATTTGCCAAACCCAAATGTAGCAAAGTTTTAACCGTTTTTAAACGTTTATATCGGCTGCATATCTGAAGCAAACGCTTAAAATGCCTGTCTGCTTTTTTCCTGACCCAACCTTTGTATCCACAACAAAAAACAGAGCTATGACAGACAGGAACTCGGTACAATTAATAGGGTATGTAGGGGCAGACCCAACCATCAGGAAATTTGCCAATGGCAACAGATGCGCAAGGATGCGTGTAGCGACACATTCCCCGATAAGTGTAACTGGCAAATGCAGTTTTTAGATCTGTTACTTCCAGTTTTTTGGGAAAGAATTCTTTTTCAAACTGCACAAACGAAAAATTAGGGATACCATCGCAGCATTTTTGGGCATTGACTTCAATTTCTGCGACTGCAAGTGACTTCTTTTTTAACTCGCCTTTTGCGACTTTTTGCTGGATGGCCTGCCATTCCTCCTCGGTTGCGTCCATACCGGTTCCATAATATTTTCTTTCGCCTTTGAATGTAATTCTGAGTTTTAGAGGCAAGCACCCGTCATTTTTGCCCCTGCGCTTATCAGGGACAACCGAAGCGGTAGCGAGGTTTTTTTTCATAGCTTTAAGTTTAAAATTTGATACATAATTTGATACATGTTTTTTGAAAACAACATCAAATATCTAAAACCAAATTTAAACCAATAAATCGCCAAAACCAATACCAGCAAGGGTTCCAGGAAGCAACTGAAAACAATCAATAATAACTGAAAGCATTATTTTAACGACTTAAAATCCTGTGCCCCGCAACGGTCGTAACGGTTCAACTCCGTTCCGGGGCACAAACGCAAAAGAGGCTGTCTCAAAAGTTATTTTGAGGCAGTCTTTTTTATTTTAAGAAAAAGATGATCAGATATGCACAGCGGAGGTGCATAATTAAAAGTATTGCAGGATACAGCGGAGCAAAAGGTT
>Ga0265327_10000460_pt1 | contig 73013 bp, 69 predicted proteins | sample 41621metaG_FD_202089 | JGI IMG/M metagenome (GOLD analysis project Ga0265327, IMG submission 202089) | Rhizosphere microbial communities from Carex aquatilis grown in University of Washington, Seatle, WA, United States - 4-16-21 metaG | ecosystem: Host-associated > Plants > Roots > Rhizosphere...
CAAAATCGCCAAAACCAATTTGCCAGATTTCGGGGGGCGAACCCGCCGAATCCGGCAGTTCGCGATTACTTCGACGGGGCATCAAGCCCAGCGAATCCGCCAGGGTCAGCGTTCTTCACGGGCGACGCTTTATTGAGGACACAGATGAACACAGATGAACACAGATGAACACAGATAAGATTGAATTTGTTTTTATCTATCTGCGTTCATCTGTGTTCATCTGTGTCCCAATCCCTGTTCTTCTCGCCGTCAAATCCAGCCCAGCAATCGCCACCACAGGAAGTCGAGCGGCAGCAGCACCAGCACGGTCAGCGCCGCCAGGATCAGGCAGAGTTTCAGGGCCGGTCCCACCCGCTCGCCGCCCAGATTCATCGCCACCACCAGCGGCGCCGATTCGTAGGGCAGGATCGGGTTCGAGAAACCCAGCACCTGGGAATGCAGCACCGCCTCGATCGGCAGGCCCGAGGCCCGCGCCATCTGTTCCGCCAGCGGCGTCAGCACCGCCGGCACGCCGGGCAGGGTGGTGACCAGGCCGATCAGCGTCGACACCGTCGCCAGCCCGGCGAAATTGGCGACGGGATGGCCGGGCGACAGCGGCACCAGTTGCAGGATGGCGCCGGCCAGCCGCGCCCCCAATCCCGACTGGTCGACCATCGCCCCCAGCCCCATGATGCCGGCGACGAAGAAGATCGAGCCGTAATTGATCTGGTCGTTGAAGGCCTTGCGCCCGACCAGGCCGATGCCCGGCAACAGCAGGATCACCGCCGCCGCCATGCTGATCCAGGCGGGGCTGATGTGGTGGAAGAAGTCGGTGGCCCACAGCGCCAGGGCGACGGTCAGCAGCACCGCCAGCCAGGTTTCGTCGCGGCTCATCCGTCCGGCCGCCTCGGCCGGCGCCGGCTTGGGCGTGTCCGGCCACAACTTGACGATCAGCACCACCATCATCACCGTCTTCACCAGGCCCAGCACCGGGAAGTGCAGCAGTAGGTAGCTGCCGTAGGTGAAGTTGACGTGCCACAGGGTCTCGGCGCCGCCGACCAGCACCACGTTGGGGACGTTGGCCGGCAGGATCGAGAAGGTCGGCACATGGCAGCCGAAGGCGGCGGCCAGCACCACCGCCAACCGGCCCTTGCTGCCGTGGGCGAAGCCGAAGCGGTCGGCCAGCGACAGCGCGATCGGCATCAACAGCACGGCGCGGCCCATCGACGACGGCATCAGGAAGCCGAGCGCCACCCCGACCACGGTGACGCCGGTGATCACCCCCCAGTAGCTGGAGCCGAAGGCCTCGGCCAACCGGTGGGCGATGCGTTCGCCGAGTCCGGTCGAGCGCACCGCCACGCCCATCACCAGCCCGCCGAAGATCAGCCACAGCGCCGCCGATTCGAACCCGGTGAAGGCGACCTTCGCCGGCACCACCTTGAACAGCATGGCGACGGTGAAGAAGGCCAGGGCGGTGATGTGCTCGGGCAGCGCCCCGGTCGCCCACAGGCCGATGGCGGCGATGGCCAGCGCCAGGGCGGGAACCTCGGCGGCCGGCACCGGCGGTACCACCAGGACGATGGCGGCGGCGGCCATGGCGGCGGCGGAAACGACGTAGGGGACGACCGGGCGATTGCTCATGGGGTCTGCAATGCCCGCGCTGGCGGGGCGTGTCAAGGCGAACACCGTAGCGAATTGTATCGGCTTCCGCGCTTCCCTCGCCGGGCCGGTGGGAGGATAACAGGGGGTCAACGGAGGAATCCATGCGCCTGCAGCTTGCCACCTGGCCCCAGGTCGAGGCCTATCTGAAGCATTCCGACGCCGTCATCCTGCCCATCGGCTCGACCGAGCAGCATGGGCCGACCGGACTGATCGGCACCGACGCGCTCTGCGCCGAAGCCATCGCCGAGGGCGTCGGCGAGCGCCTGGGGGTGATGGTGGCGCCGACGCTGGCGGTGGGCATGGCCCAGCACCACATGCGTTTCCCCGGCTCGATGACGCTGCGGCCGTCCACCCTGCTGGCGGTGGTCCGGGACTGCCTGCGCTCGCTGGTCCACCACGGCTTCGGCCGGGTGCTGGTGGTCAACGGCCATGGCGGCAATACGGCGACGCTGAACGCCGCCTTCGCCGAGACCCAGATGGAGCTCGATGCCATCGGCCCGCGCCCACCGCTGCGCGCCCGCCTGATCAATTGGTGGGAACCTCCGGGGATGGACGCGCTGTCGGTCCAATTGTTCGGCAACGCCGTCGGCTCGCACGCGACGCCGCCCGAGGTGGCGCTGACCTGGGCGCTTCATCCCGACCTCGCCGATCCGCGCCGATTGGAGCCCAGGGTGGCGCCGGCCGGCGGCTTCCACGGTGCCGACGATTTCCGTCGGCGTTATCCCGATGGCCGCATCGGCTCGGACCCGTCGCTGGCCAGCGCGGAATCGGGCCGTCAAATTCTGGACGCCGCCATCGGCGAGATCGCCGCCATCGCCGCCGATTTCTTCAAGGAGCCGTGACCGCCGCCACCACCCATTTGACGCCCGGCGCCTCGGTCAGGTTGGCGCGGATGCGCTCGATTTCGCCGGCGTCGCGGGCGGTGCCGACGACATAGGCGACGTTGTTGACCAGCCGCAGGTCGAGATTGCGGCTGCCGATCGCCGGATCGGCGGCGAGGCGTTCCAGCAGCGCCGTCTCGCGGGCGGTGTCGGGGGTGAACTGGTCGAAGGCCCGGTCCTCGGCCAGTTGGATCTCGTTGCGGACTTCGGTGGCGCCGTCGACGGTGGCGGCGGTCCGCTCGGCCCGGCGACGCTGTTCGGGCTTGACCACCACGCCGGTCAGCAGCACCCGGCCGCCCACCGCCTTGGCGCTGACGGCGCGGAAGGCGGCGGGATCAAGCGCCCGAACCCGCTTCGTCACCGTGGCGCCGAGGTCGTCGTCGCGGCTTTTCTCGGCCCGGCCGCGTTCGACCACCGGGGCGGCGCCCGGCGGCCGCGCCGTCTGGACGCAGCCGGCCAGCAGGGCGCCGACCAGCAACAGGACCAGTCCGTCAGCTCGGATCGACATCGGCCAATTCCTCGGATAGGCCGCGGCCGGTGCGGAACCGGCGCCACAGCCAGATGCCCAGCACGCTGGAGACGACGAACAGCGCCACGCTCAACCCCATGCGCAGGCCGGGATCAAGGGCGAAGCCCGAGCCCAACAGGGCGAAGACCAGCGTCTGCGGCAGGTAGCCGAAAGCCGATCCGGCAAAGAATGGAACCGGCCGCACGCCCGACACCCCCGCCGCCAGATTGGTGGCCAGATTGTTGGTGAAGGGCGCCAGGCGCAGCACCAGGGCCATGCTCAGCGTGTTGTCGGCGAGGAAGTCGTCGATCTTCTTGATGCGGTGGGGGAACTTCCGCACCAGATAATCGCGGCCCATGAAGCGGGCGTAGTGGAACGAGACGACGGCGCCGATCAGGGTGGCGAGCAACCCCAGCAGGGTGCCCTCGACGCAGCCGAAGGCATAGCCGGCAAGGAAGCTGGGCACCTGGCGGGGCAGGCCGATGGCGGTGAAGACGGCACCGACGGCGACGAAGGCGACCAGCCCGGCCAGCCCGTGGCCGCGCACCTGGGTATCGACCCAGCCGGTTTCCAGCATGCTTTTCAAGCCGATGACTTCCAGCAGGGCGCCCACCGCCACCAGGGTGGCGATCAGCACCAGGCCGCGCAGCAGCACCCGCAGATCGAGCAGCGGATGGCGGGCTGCGCTCACTCGACCACCGGGTTGCGCGAGCGGCGCATCAGCCACATTACCCCGAGCAAATCGGGGACGCCGACCAGGGCGCGGCGCAGATTGCTGTAGTTCGAGGCGCCGCGCTGGCGCGGCCGGTGGTTGACCTTGACCGACAGCACCCGGCCGCCGGCGCGCAGCACCAGGGCCGGCAGGAAGCGGTGCATGTGGTCGAAGCGCGGCAGGTCAAGGAACAGCTCGCGCGGGAACAATTTGGTGCCGCAGCCGGTGTCGGGGGTATCGTCGCCCAGCAGTCCGGCGCGAATGGCGTTGGCCAGTTTCGAAGCGACGCGGCGCGAGGCGGTGTCCCGGCGATTGGCCCGCCACCCGGCGATCATCAGCTTGGCCCGCTCATCCTCGGGGGCCAGCTTCCAGCGTTCGACCAGGGCGGGAATATCGGCGGGATCGTTCTGGCCGTCGCCGTCGAGCGTGGCGATCAAGGGCGCCCGGGCCTGGCGGATGCCGGTGGCGATGGCCTGGCTCTGGCCGCAGCTGGCGCGGTGGCGCACCACCCGCAGGCGGGGATTGGCCGCCTGGGCCTGACGCAGCACCGACGGCGTGGCGTCGTCGGAACCGTCATCGACGTAGACGATCTCGAATTCCAGCCTGCCGGTCAGCGCCGCCTCGATCTCGGCGATCAGGGGGGCGATGTTGTCGGCCTCGTTCTTGACCGGCACGACGACGGCAATTTCCGGCGTGCCGAGGCCGCTCATGCCAGGCCTACCCGCCCCATTTCCAGGAACTTGTCGCGCCGCTTGGCCCGGAGCACGCCGCCCTCGACGCCGGCATATTCGCGCAGGGCCGAATCGATGGCCATGGCGGTGGTCTGCATGGTCAGTTCGCGATTGCGGTGCGCCCCGCCCAGCGGCTCGGGGATGATCGAGTCGATGACGTTGAGGCGTTGCAGGTCCTGGGCGGTCAGCTTCAGCGCCTCGGCGGCGTCCTTGGCGGCGTCGCCCGAGCGCCACAGGATCGAGGCGCAGCCCTCGGGGCTGATCACCGAATAGATCGAATGCTCCAGCATCAGCACCGAATTGCCGGTGGCGAGCGCGATGGCGCCGCCCGAGCCGCCCTCGCCGATGATCACCGAGATCAGCGGCACGCGGATGTCGAGGCAGGTTTCGATCGACCGGGCGATGGCCTCGGCCTGGCCGCGGGCCTCGGCCTCGACGCCGGGATAGGCGCCGGCGGTGTCGATCAGCGTCACCACCGGGATGGCGAAATGGGCCGCCAGTTCCATCAGGCGGCGCGCCTTGCGGTAGCCTTCGGGTTTGGCCATGCCGAAATTGTGCTTCAGGCGGCTTTCGGTGTCGCGGCCCTTCTCGTTGCCGATCACCATCACCGACGCGCCCTTGAAGCGGCCGAAGCCGCCGACGATGGCGCGGTCCTCGCCGAAGGCGCGGTCGCCGGCCAGCGGCGTGAAGTCCTCGACCAGCGCGCCGATGTAATCGAGCGCGTGCGGCCGGTCCGGGTGGCGGGCCACCTGGGTCTTCTGCCAGGGGGTGAGCTTGGCGTAGGTCGACCGCATCAGCTTGTCGACCTTGGCCTGGAGTCGGCTGACCTCGTCGGCGATGTTGACGTCGCCGCCATCCGAGAGGTGCCGGAGCTCCTCGATTTTGCCCTCGAGCTCGGCGATGGGCTTTTCGAAATCCAGGATATGCATGGCCCGATGTCATACCGGGACATGCGCCTCTCGGCAAGGGGAAGGCGTGGGGCGGGGCCCTACAGCCCGTATTTTACCGCCATCGCCGGGTCCTTGGCCGCCACCTGACGGGCCAGGTCGACGATCACCTTGGCCTGCTTCCAGGTGGCGTCGTCCTGCATCTTGCCGTCGATCATCACCGCGCCGGTGCCGTCGGGCATGGCGTCGAGGATGCGCTTGGCGAAGCGCACCTCGTCGATGGCGGGGCTGAACACCGCTTTGGCGATGGCGATCTGGCTGGGATGCAGGCTCCAGGCGCCCAGGCAGCCGAGCAGGAAGGCGTTGCGGAACTGGGCCTCGCAGGCGGCGGGGTCCGAGAAGTCGCCGAACGGGCCGTAGAAGGCCTTGATGCCGGCCGCCTGGCAGGCGTCCACCATCTTCGCCACCGTGTAGTGCCAAAGGTCCTGCTGGAACAGGGTGCGGGCGGCGCGGTCGGCGCGTCCGTCCTCCAGCACGCCATAGAAGGGATGGCCGCCGCCGACGCGGGTGGTCTTCATGCCGCGGCTGGCGGCGAGGTCGGCGGGCCCCAGGCTGAGGCCATGCATGCGCGGGCTGGCTTGGGCGATGGCCGAGACGTTCTCGACCCCCAGCGCGGTTTCCAGCAGGGCGTGGATCAGGATCGGCTTGGTGACGCCGTGCCGGGCCTCCAACTGGGCCAGCAACTGGTCGAGATAGTGGATGTCCCACGGCCCCTCGACCTTGGGCAGCATGATCACGTCGAGCTTGTCGCCGGCGGCGGCGACGATCTCGGTGACGTCGTCGAGGAACCACGGCGAATTCAGGCAATTGACCCGCGTCCACAGGCCGGTGCCGCCGAAATCGACCGCCTTCGCCACCTCGATGAAGCCCTGGCGCGCCGCCTCCTTGGCGTCGGCGGGGATGGCGTCCTCGAGATTGCCCAGCAGCACGTCCACCCCGGCCGCCATATCGGGCACCTTGGCCCGCATCTTGTCGATGTGCGGCGGGAAGAAATGGATCATCCGTTCGAGGCGCACCGGCAACTCGCGCAACGGCGCCGGCGCGCCGATGGCCAGGGCCTCGAAGAACTTGCGGGGCGGCTTGCCGCTCATGGTGCGCAATCCTCTTGCTGGGAATCCGGCCTCTTGCCGGGAATCCGGACGGTTCGCAATGATGATGTGTCATGTTGCGGCGCACAAGGGGAGAGTCGGCGGCGTTGACGGCCTAGGTGAGTCGCGTGATAATTGCGCCATGTCGGACCGCATGTATTCTCGGCTGATCGGTTTGGCCGTCGCCCTATCGGTGGCCGGGGCCTCGCCCGGCCTCGCCGGCGAGCGGGCGCTGTTCGTCACCGTGGCCAACGACGGCGATCCGCCCTTCGCGGCCTTTTACTGCGCCCCCTCGTGCGAGGAAGTCCAGCCGCTGCCGATCGGCGGGGTGACGCTGCACCCGACCTGGCGGATCGAGGTCGAGAACGACGACACCGTATCGATTTCGCCCCTGTCCTGGAGCTACGGCCAATTCATCGTCGCCGGCCGCAACGGGTCACGCTTCCACGTCGGCCGGGAAGAGGCGACCGTTTGGATCACCCATGACGGCCTGCTCAAGCCGCTGGTGCGCCGGGAGCCGCCGGGGATCATGGGGGGCAAGGTGATGGTGACGGTGGCGTCGGGCGGTTGAGCGTTGAATAGGGCCATTTCCTCGGCGCGTGTTGGAGGGCGAGGATCGCAGAGGGCCTCAATCTCCCGTGTTTGGCTTTCCGCGCATACGATTTAGCAAGGGGCGGAGGACGAAAACCCAAATAGCTGCGGCGCATCCACTTGAGACCGCGTCATAGATCCATCGGTCGTCGGGGTCGATGGGGATGTGGTGGCCAAGGTAGATGGCCGCGAAAACCGGCACGGCGAGACCGATAGCATCAAGCCACATGGCGTCCACCCGTTAGAGTGATGGCCCAAGCGGCTCGCGCCGGTCGTAATCACGAGAAAGCAATCAAGTCAAAGATGAAGAGCCACATCATGGATTCTCACCCACTTGCCCATATGGCCCGTGCGGTTTGCCCGCAGGAAGAAGGAATAGTGCCCATGGTGGTGGCGACTTCAGGGGGTGCCACCCGCTTGGTTAGACGCCTCGTCTGCATGGCTGCTTTCGGCCTTCGGTCGGCGAAGGAATTTGTCCGCCAGGGGGTGAAGAAGGCAACTCCAGACCGCCTGGGCGGCAAGAAAGGTTACTCCGTAGATCCAGTCTTCATCCGGATAGCGGCGCACGAAATGCGCTAGCAACACTCCTCCGGCCGGAACGGCGAGATAGCTTATCCGGTCGAAGAGGTCGGCGCGGTCGGGGTTTGTCGTCACACAAAGCCTCTCTTCCGCTTATGATGGCGGACATCCGTATGGATGAGCGGGGCGAACCCTCAGTGCGAGTCCAGGCTAGCAAAGCCCGCTGGATATTCAATCAAAAGATTGGCGGGGTCACATGGTGGCCCCGCCGTTGCTTTTTGCTAGTCGGTGTTGCCGGGCGATCCGGGGCTTCCATCCGGGCCCGAATTCGTACCTCGCAACTGTCCTCGCGCCGCCTTTCGACCTATCTTCCTGCCGATAAGGGCGCCACCGACCCCGCCGATCAGTTGACCAGCCGGTCCTAAAAGGCCTCCACCGATGAATCGTCCGGCAGCTCCGCCGAGAAGCGCGGAGCCGGCCGTGATATCGTCTTCCAGATCCTTGTCGTCCTGTGCGGCGTTGGCGGAAGCCAAATTCTCTGACCGTCTCACCACCGGATCGTGTCCCTCGCGGTGGCCGAAATCGCTTTCGCCGACGCGGTCGTTGTCGACGATGCCGATGGATGTGCCGTTGCCGGTGGCGATGCCCAGTTGCTGACCGCCGCCGTGGTAGGAACTGAGCGGCACCGGCTTGGCGGTGGCCAGCACGTCGCCGGGCTGGATCGAACCATCGCGCACGACCGCCCAGCCGGGGATCTCGGTGTCGGGGTCGGCCCAATGGGCGATGGCGGGGCGGGCGGTGTCGTCGCCAAAGCCGATGCCGGCCTTGTCCAGGGTATCGGCGACGAAGTGGTGGTCCTTGGGCTGGCCGGCCGGGGTTCCCTGGCCGTAGCCGTAAAGCTTGTAGCCGAGGCCGTCGCCGGCGTTGCGGGCGGCGTCGACGATGTCGCCGCCGGTGGGAAGATCGGATTCGTTGTCGGGCATGGCATGCTCCGTGGTTGGATGCGGAAGGCGGCACTTTTCCCGAACACAACAAATAACGCAACACAAAAAGTTGCGGAAGTCGCGGCGCTCGGCGCGGCGCGTCGTCGGGCCGAGCGGAGGCGAGAGCAATGCATACTCTGGAGATTAAGCTTTGCGTGAAAGATCCCTCGTCGCTTCGCTCGCTCGGGATGACGGAAGGTGGCGGCAATGCGGAAGTCGCGATAATTGCGATAACGCGTGATCTCTTCGCCCCCTTGTCTCCCTCCCGCCATCGCCTAGACTGGCGGCCATGAAATCGCCCGTCTCGATGTCGCGTGTGGTACTGGCGCTGTGTTCGGCCGAGGTGCTGGGCATGGCCGGGGCCTTCGCCTTTCCGGCGCTGCTGCCCGACTTTCGCGCCGAATGGGGGCTGACCAACACCGAGGCGGGGTGGATTTCCGGCATCTATTTCGCCGGCTACGCCCTGGCGGTGCCGACCTTGACGGCGGCCACCGACCGGATCGACGCCAAGCGGGTCTGGCTGCTGGGCACCGCCATCACCGCCCTGGCGGCGGTGGGCTTCGCCGTGGCGGCCGAGGGCTTCTGGTCGGCGCTGGCTTTGCGGGCGCTTGGCGGAATCGGCTTGGCCGGCATGTACATGCCGGGGCTGAAGGCGCTGGTCGATCGCGTCCACGGGCCGAAACAGCCGCAATGGATCAGTTGGTATACCGCCAGCTTTTCGCTCGGCACCTCGGGTTCGTTCCTGGCGGCGGGGGCGCTCGCCGAAATGTGGGGATGGCGGATGGCGTTTGGCCTGTCGGCGGTGCTGGCCGGGCTCGGCTTCCTGCTGGTGGCGGCGGCGCTGGCGCCGGCCCCGCCGCCGCCGCCGGCCGAGAAGACGCCGCTGCTGGATTTCCGCCCGGTGCTGCGGAACCGTCCGGTGATGGGCTACGTGCTGGCCTACGCCGCCCACATGTGGGAATTGTTCGGCCTTCGAAGCTGGATGGTCGCCTTCCTCGCCGCCGTCGCCGCGCTTTCCGCCCGGCCGCCCTTTGTCGCCCCCGCCACCGTCGCCACCCTCGGCTCGCTGCTGGCGATGGCCGGCAGCATCGGCGGCGCCGCCCTGGCGGTGCGCTTTGACCGCCGGGGCTTCTGCGCCGTCGCGGCGTTGCTGTCGGCGACGATGGCCGCCGGCATCGGTTTCGCCGCCGGCTGGTCCTACGGGGCGGCGGTGGCGCTGGTGCTGCTTTACAACGTGGTGGTCCAACTCGACTCGGCGGCGCTGACCACCGGCGCGGTGCTCGAGGCCGAGGCGGGGCGGCGCGGCGCCACCATCGCCCTGCATTCGCTGATCGGCTTCACCGCCGCCTTCCTGGGGCCGCTGGCCTTCGGCAAGGTGCTGGACGTCGCCGGTGGCAACGCCAGCGTCGGCGCCTGGGGGCTGGCCTTCCTGTCGCTGGCGCTGGTGTCGGCGCTGGGGCCGGTGGCGTTACGCCGGTTCCGCCGGTAGGGCTTGCTCCGCCACCCCGCTCTGGGGCAGAGTACGCGGCCTTCGCAGGTGCGAAGCGAGGAAACCGAAATGAGCGACCATACGCGACCGACCGTCGGCTGGCGGAATCGGGCACGGCGCCACTGGCGTCGGCGCACGCTCATCGCCGTGCGTCGCGCCGCCATGTTCGCCATCGGCGGTGCGCTGATGCTGGCCGGGTTCCTGGCGGTGCCGACGCCGGTGCCGGGGTTGGGGTTGGCGCTGTTCGCCGCCGGGCTTTATTTCCTCGCCCGCTCGTCGAAGGCGGCGCGCCAGGCGGTGAAATGGTCGCGCCGGCAGGTGCCGCCGTTCTCGCGCGGGCTGGAACGCATCCGCCCCAACCTGCCGCCGCCGATGCGCCACTTCATCAAGCATTCCGATCCGGGACGGTAGGGCGCGATCCGTCCGTCTCGGGTGCCGTTGAGGCGCCGGCCACGCTGGCGGAGCCAGCGCCCGGCGAGGGACGATTTAAAATCGCGGTCAATCCTTCGCGGTAGGTCGGATATGTCAGGTGAAAATCGGTCTCGGCCTTGATGCGGTCGTTGGCCACCCGCTTGTTCTCGGCATAGAAGGAGCGCGCCATCGGCGACAGCGTCGGCTCGGCCTGGTCCCAGGGAATTTCGGGCGGCGGCGCCACGCCCAGCAGGCGGCAGGCGTGGAGGACGACGTCCTGCGGCGGCGCCGGGTCGTCGTCGGCCAGATTGTAGACGGTGCCGGGATGGGGGCGGGCGATCGACGCCGCCACCGCGCCGGCGATGTCGTCGACGTGGATGCGGCCGAAGACCTGGCCGGGCTTGACGACGCGCCGCGCCGTGCCGTCCCGGACCGAGTCGATGGCCGAGCGGCCGGGTCCGTAAATGCCGGCCAGGCGGAAGACATGGACCGGCAGGCCGCTTTCCAGCCAGGCGCGTTCCGCCGCCAGCCGCCGGGCCGAGCGCTCGTTGGCGGGATTGGGGGGCGTCGTCTCGTCGACACGGTCGCCGCCCCGGTCGCCATACACGCCGGTGGTCGACAAATAGCCGGCCCATTGAAAGGCCCGTCCGGCGACGGCGGCGATCACCGGGTCGCCCAGCCCATCGGGCGGCACCGTCGACAACAGATGGGTGGCGCCGTCGAGCGCGTCCGGGGGCAACGGGTGGTCGCGGTCGAAGGCGAAGACGCGAATGCCGGGCGGATTCGGCGCCTCGCCCGAGCGGCTGGTGCCGACGACCTCCCAGCCCTCGGCGGCCAGATGCCGGGCCACCGCCCGCCCGCTGAAGCCCAATCCGAAGATGAACAGCCGTGGTGCCATCACTCCCCGCTTGCCAGCGACAGGTTCATCATCACACTAATGTCGGAATCTTGCTGTTCCAAGGGAACCATGCGCCAGACATTTCTCGTCCTCGCCCTTCTCGTCCTCGCCCTGCCCGTCGCCGCCGCCGACAAGCCGTCGGCCGCCAAGGCGCCGCCCGGCCCGCCGGCGGCGGCCAATCTCGAGGCGCCGCACGAATACAGCACCTGCCTGACGCTGGCCAAGACCTCGCCCGAGGACGGCTGGGAAGAGGCCTTGGCCTGGCAGTCGATGGGCGGCGGCGAGGCGGCGCGCCATTGCGCCGCGGTGGCGCTGATCGGCATGCGCCGGTACGAGGATGCCGGCAACCGGCTGGAAAGCCTGGCCAATGAAAGCGTCCGCGACGACGCCACCCGCGCCGAGATGTTCGCCCAGGCCGGCCAGGCCTGGCTGCTGCTGGGCAATGTCCAGCGGGCCGACGCCGCCCAGCGGGCGGCGCTGAAGCTGTTGCCGGGCGCTCCGGAATTGCTGCTCGACCATGCGGTGACCCTGGCCCAGGTCCACCATTATAAAGAGGCGGTGGACGAGCTTTCCGACCTGCTGCGCCGCCAGCCCAACCGCATCGAGGCGATGACGCTTCGGGCCAGCGCCTACCGCTATCTCGACAAACTCGGCGCCGCCGAAGCCGATCTTAGCCGCGCCCTCGAACTCGATCCCGGCTTCGCCGACGCCCTGGTCGAGCGCGGCATGGTGCGGCGCCTGAAGGGCGATACCGACGGCGCCCGCGCCGATTGGCTGATGGTGGTGAAGTCGGTGCCCTCCGGGCCGGTGCTGGAAGAGGCCCAGCGCAACCTCGAACTGCTTGACGTAAAACAGAAGTAGGGGGCATCGGGTCCCGACCCGATGACGGGTGAGTCTTTTTTGCCACAGGCTCCAACTCCGTCTCAACATCTCGTGTTAAGGTTCTGAGAATGACCCCTTTTGTTGATGACAAGCCGACGATGAATTGATTACGGTCAGCTCGACGGCAACTTCAGCAACGGTGGACGGATTGACCGATCACCCCGGCCGAATCTTCCGAATTTCGCCCCCGCGGGTCGCGGGGCGCCGTCCTTCCCAGCATGTTCTTTCGGTTCGAGGCCTCCCTGTCGGGGGGCCTTTCTTCTTTGCGTCAGCAGCATATGGAGAATGAGCATGGCAAAGCGTGCCCAGCGCAGCGTAGCCCCGAACAAGTCCGAATCGGTGGTGTCCCTCTACCCTCAGAAAGAATGGAACCCCCTGGGCGAGGAGAGCCGCGATCAGAGCTACGTGCGCAAGGTGCGCCCGCAAAGCGACAACCAGCGCGAACTTCTTGCCGCCTTCCAGACCCACAACCTGACGGTGGCGCTGGGGCCGGCCGGCACCGGCAAGACCTATCTCGCCATCTCGGCGGCGGTCGAGGCCTTCGAGGAGGGATCGGTGTCGCGCATCCTGCTGTCGCGTCCGGCGGTCGAAGCCGGGGAATCGCTGGGCTTCCTGCCCGGCGACATGCAGGACAAGCTGGCCCCCTACCTGCGGCCGCTTTATGACGCCCTGTCCGACCGCCTGGGCGGCAAGCGCCTGCGGGCGCTGATCGCCGACGGCTCGATCGAGGTGGCGCCGATCGCCTACATGCGCGGCCGCACGCTGAACAATTCCTTCGTGGTGATCGACGAGGCGCAGAACTGCACCTACGGCCAGATCAAGATGCTGCTGACCCGGCTGGGCTGGCACTCGACCATGGTGCTGAACGGCGACCCCGACCAGAGCGACCTGCTGCCCGGCATGTCGGGCCTGGCCGACATCGCCAACCGACTGAAGGCGCTGCCCGACGTCGCCGTGGTGCAGCTGACCGAAAGCGACATCGTCCGCCATCCGCTGGTCGCCAGCATGCTGACGGTGCTGTAACCGGCGACTTTCCCGGGTTTCACGGGGTGGAAGGGCGCGCCTTCGCGGCGCGCTCTTTCTTTTTCATGCGAGTCTCGCTTGACAGCGTTCCGACTCGCCCCTAGATCGTTGGCACTCGTCGCCGGTGAGTGCTAACACTCCCGCCGGCGTTCTTATTTCCCAACCCAACCGGGTTAACCGAATTTACGGAGGCTTTTATGAAGTTCAGACCGCTCCACGACCGTGTGTTGGTGAAGCGCCTGGAGTCCGAGGAGAAGACTGCCGGTGGCATCATCATCCCGGACACCGCCAAGGAGAAGCCGATGCAGGGCGAAGTCGTCGCCGTTGGCTCTGGCACCCGTGGCGAAGACGGCAAGCTCGTCGCTCTCGACGTCAAGGCCGGTGACCGCATCCTGTTCGGCAAGTGGTCGGGCACCGAGGTCAAGATCGACGGCGTCGAGCTGTTGATCATGAAGGAATCCGACGTTCTCGGCATCCTCGCCTAAGCTTCACTCATTCAGGGATTTGCAAACATGGCTGCCAAGGAAGTCAAATTTTCGACCGATGCCCGCGCGCGCATGCTGCGCGGCGTCGACGTCCTCGCCGACGCGGTGAAGGTCACGCTGGGCCCCAAGGGCCGCAACGTGGTGATCGAGAAGTCGTTCGGCGCGCCCCGTATCACCAAGGACGGCGTCACCGTCGCCAAGGAGATCGAGCTTTCCGACAAGTTCGAGAACATGGGCGCCCAGATGGTGAAGGAGGTCGCCTCCAAGACCGCCGATCAGGCGGGCGACGGCACCACCACCGCCACCGTGCTGGCCCAGGCCATCGTGCGTGAGGGCTGCAAGGCGGTCGCCGCCGGCCTCAACCCGATGGACCTCAAGCGCGGCATCGACCTCGCCGTCGCGGCGGTGGTCGAGGACGTCAAGAAGCGTTCGCGCAAGGTCGCCTCGAACGCCGAGATCGCCCAGGTCGGCATCATCTCGGCCAACGGCGACAAGGAAATCGGCGAGAAGATCGCCGAGGCCATGCAGAAGGTCGGCAACGAGGGTGTCATCACCGTCGAAGAGGCCAAGGGCCTGGACTTCGAGCTGGAAGTCGTCGAAGGCATGCAGTTCGACCGCGGCTACACCAGCCCGTACTTCGTCACCAACGCCGAGAAGATGACCGTCGAGCTCGACAGCCCCTACATCCTGCTGTTCGAGAAGAAGCTGTCCGGCCTGCAGCCGCTGCTGCCGGTGCTGGAATCGGTGGTGCAGTCCTCCCGTCCGCTGCTGATCATCGCCGAGGACGTCGAGGGCGAGGCCCTGGCCACCCTGGTGGTCAACAAGCTGCGCGGCGGCCTCAAGGTCGCGGCGGTGAAGGCTCCGGGCTTCGGCGATCGCCGCAAGGCCATGCTGGAAGACATCGCCATCCTCACCGGTGGTCAGGTCATCTCGGAAGACCTCGGCATCAAGCTGGAAACCGTCACCCTCGAGATGCTGGGTTCCGCCAAGCGGATCACCATCACCAAGGAAGACACCACCATCGTTGACGGCATCGGCAAGAAGGCCGACATCGAAGCCCGCATCAAGCAGATCAAGGCGCAGATCGAGGAGACCACCTCGGACTACGACCGCGAGAAGCTGCAGGAGCGTCTGGCCAAGCTGGCCGGCGGCGTGGCGGTGATCAAGGTCGGCGGTTCGTCCGAGATCGAGGTCAAGGAGCGCAAGGACCGCGTCGATGACGCCCTCCATGCCACCCGCGCCGCGGTCGAGGAAGGCATCGTCGCCGGCGGCGGCGTCGCCCTGCTCTACTCCGTCCATGCCCTGGACGGCCTCAAGGGCGGCAACGACGACCAGAAGGTCGGCATTGAGATCGTGCGCCGCGCCCTCCAGGCCCCGGTGCGTCAGATCGCCGAGAACGCCGGCACCGACGGTGCCGTGGTTGCCGGTAAGCTGATCGAGTCGAAGGACGTCAATTTCGGCTTCGACGCCCAGAACGGCGCCTATGTGGACATGATCAAGGCCGGCATCATCGACCCCACCAAGGTCGTGCGTACCGCCCTGCAGGACGCCGCTTCGGTGGCCGGCCTGCTGATCACCACCGAGGCGATGATCGCCGAGAAGCCCAAGAAGGACGCGGCCCCCGGCGGTATGCCCGGCGGCGGCATGGGCGGCATGGGCGACATGGACTTCTAAGACGTCCGCTCATTCGTCTGGTCTTTACGGGAACCCCCCGCCGGAAACGGCGGGGGGTTTTTGTTTGGATCAGGGGGGCTCCGGTCTAATCAACCGGCGCGAATGCCCTCAAGGAAGCGGGTCACCTCGATGCGCAGGGTTTCGGAATTCTTGGCCAAATCGCCCGATGCCGACAGCACCTGGGCGGCGGCCGCCCCGGAATCGCTGGCGGTTTGGGTGATGTATTGGACGTTGGCCGAAACGTCCTGGGTTCCCTTCGCCGCCTCCTGGACGTTGCGGGCGATTTCCTGGGTGGCGGCGCCCTGTTCCTCCACCGCCGAGGCGATGCCCGACGAGATCTGCCGCACCTGGTCGATCACCACGCCGATGTTGCGGATGGCCTCGACCGCCCGCCGGGTTTCCTCCTGCACGCTGGCGACTTGCGAGGAAATCTCGTCGGTGGCCCTGGCGGTCTGGTTGGCCAGGTTCTTGACCTCGTTGGCGACCACGGCGAAGCCCTTGCCGGCATCGCCGGCCCGGGCCGCCTCGATGGTGGCGTTCAAGGCCAACAGGTTGGTCTGGCTGGCGATGTCGTTGATCAGGCTGACCACCTCGCCGATCTTGTTGGCGGCCTGGGCCAATCCCTCGACCATGGCGTTGGTGCGTTGGGTTTCCTCGGACGCGGTGTTCGACACCGTCGCGGCGTCGGAAACCTGGCGGCTGATCTCGGCGATCGACGACGACAATTCCTCGGCCGCCGACGCCACCGTCTGCACGTTGGCGGTGGCCTGCTGGGCGGCGGCGGCCACCGTCGCCGCCTGGGCCGAGGTTTCCTGCGCGCCGGCCGACATGTTGCCGGCGGTCGCCTGCATCTCGGACGCCTGGGCTGAGACGCCCTTGACCAGTCCCATCACCGCCGCCTCGAAATTGTCGGCCATGGTCAGCATTGCTTGTTTGCGTTCGGCGGCGGCGCGGGTCTTGGCCTCGTCCTGCTCCCTCTCCATCGCCTTGACCCGGATGGCGTTGTCCTTGAACACCTGAACGGTGCGGGCCATTTCCCCGACCTCGTCCTTGCGGCCCGCGCCCGGCACCTCGACGTCCAGCTTGCCGCCGGCCAGAATCTCCATGACTTTGCCCAGGCCCGACAACGGGCCGGTGACCCCGGCGCGAACGATCCACAGGGTCAGGACGACGCCGATCGCAAGCCCCAGGAGACTGCCGAGCAACATCACCATCGATGTGTGGCGGGCATCCTCGGACGCCTGAGCCCCACGCTGGGCGGCGCCGGCCGTCAATATATCGGTGAACTTGACCAAGTCGTTGAGGCTGGCGGTCAGCTTGGGCTCGCATTCAGCCTTCATGCGGACGCTCACCTGCATTATCTCGTCCGTGGTGGTCACTTCGGCGGCCCGCGCCACGATCGGCGCGCAGGTGGCAATCCCCGACTCGGTGGACGCGAACGCGGTCTTGATCTCATCGGCGTGGGCGGGCAGCAATTCGAGCAATTCGGACTTCTTGGAGAGCAGTTCCCTCACGTCGGTCTCGACCTGGGCCTTCCAGTGGAGGTTGCCTTCGTCGGTGGTTTCCAACAGCAGGATGTAGGCGTCGCGCGCATAGGCGGCGAGCAGCCGACCGGCCCGGGCGTTAACCATCTTCGCCTGTTCCTCGTGCTTGATCAGCGAGGCGTAGGTCGAGTCGATGGCGAGTATCTGGGCGCCACCATAAAGACTACCCAGGATGCCGATGACCGCGACGACGGCAACCGCGACCAGAATCTTGACGTTGATACGAAGATCGCTCAGGCGCATGGAAGCCTCCCGATTCAAGGCGGCGTAAACAAAAAGGTAGTGGTGGCGCGCCAAGATGCGCGTAATACCAATGCGCTACATGCCTATGACTTAAATATGCCACAACGATTGAGCCTGCAAGCCCCGTTATCGTCGCTTGGATTCATGGAGAGTTGCCACATCTTTCCGGACGCGGCGCGGGGGGCGCTACAGCAAACTCCCCTGCCGGCCGTCGCCCTTGCCCTTCGGCTTCGGGGGCGCGTGGCCATCGACGTGGACCTGGGCCGCGCCGTCCTTGAACTCGACCGCCAGCGCCGCGCCCGGCGTCGCCGCCTCGACCGAACTCACCGGCTTGCCGTGGGCATCCCGCACCACCGCGTAGCCGCGTTCCAGCACCGACCGGTAGGAAACGCTTTCCAGCCGTTGGCCCAGCGCTTCCAGCCGCCGGCCGCGCTCGGTCAGCAGGCGGGCCATGGCCGGGACCAGACGTTCGCTTCCCTGCTCGAGCTTCAGGCGGCCCTGGTCCAGCCGTGCCGTCTCGGCCTGCGCGGCGCTTTTCAGGCCGTGGGCGAGGCGTGCGCTGGCGCCCTCCAGCAGATGGCGCTTGGCCGCCAGCAATTCGCGCGGGTGGCGCAGGCGCGCCGCCAGGCGGTCGGCCTCGGCGCCCTTGCGGTGCAGCAGGTTGGGCAGCGCCAGCCGCAGTCGCTCGGCCCGGTCGTCGAGGCGCCGGGCGCAATCCTCGATGACGGCGCGCGGGTTGGGCAGCGCCCGCGCCAGTGCCTCGACCCGTGCCCCCCGGTCGGTCAGGCCGCGCAGGGCGGCACGGGCCAGGCGGGCGCCCAGTTCGGCGGTCGTCGCCAGCAATTCGGCCCGGACCGGCACCGCCTTTTCGGCGGCGGCGGTGGGGGTGGGGGCGCGCAGATCGGCGGCAAAGTCGATCAGGGTGGTGTCCGTCTCGTGGCCGACCGCCGAAATCAGCGGGATGGCCGAGGCGGCGGCGGCGCGGACCACGATCTCCTCGTTGAAGGCCCACAGATCCTCGATCGAGCCGCCGCCCCGGGCGACGATCAGCACGTCGGGACGGGGCACCGCGCCGCCCGGCGCCAGGGCGTTGAAGCCGCGGATGGCGGCGGCCACCTGTTCGGCGGCGCCGTCGCCCTGGACCGCCACCGGCCACAGCAGCACCCGGCGGGGAAAGCGCTCGGCCAGACGGTGCAGAATGTCGCGGATCACCGCGCCGGTGGGCGAGGTGACGACGCCGATGATTTCGGGAATCAGCGGCAGTTTCTGCTTGCGCGCCGAGTCGAACAGGCCCTCGGTGGCCAGCTTGCGGCGGCGGTCCTCCAGCAGCTTCAGCAGCGCGCCCTGGCCGGCCAGTTCCATGCGCTCGACCACCATCTGGTACTTCGAGCGGCCGGGATAGGTGGTCAGCCGGCCGGTGGCGATCACCTCGATGCCATCCTCGGGGGCGATGGCCAGGCGCGCCGCCTGACCGCGCCAGCACACGGCGTCGAGCACCGCGTCGGCGTCCTTCAGACAGAAATAGAGATGGCCCGAGGAATGGCGCTTGAAGCCCGAGATTTCGCCCTTCACCCGCACCAGCGCATAGGTCTCCTCGACCGTGCGACGCAGGGCGCCGGAAATCTCGGAAACCGAATATTCGGGGACGTTGCTGCCGGGACTGTCGTTCATGGCCGGCATGGTAGCAAATTCACGGCGGACAATCCTCCGCCGCGCGATAGATCGCCAACGCCGCCACCAGCGCCGCCGCCAGGGTGGCGAACAGCAGGCGCCAGGCGGTTTCCGGGGCCAGTTGCTCGACCCGCGCCCAGGCCATCAGCCGGCCGGTGCCCACCTGCATCAGCGACACCCCGACCATGAAGTAAAGGTTCATCACGGTGACGCCGCGGCCCAGCAGATGGGCGGGGACGAAGCCCTTGCCGTGGGCCATCAGCACCGCGTAGTTGAAGCCCAGTCCGACCACCGCCATCAGCAGGGCGATGGCGGCGACCAGCGGCATCGCCGGCGCCAGCGCCAGCGCCGCCAATGCCGCCGCCGTCAGCCAGTTGCCGATTTCGACCACGCCCTTGCGCGTCTTCAGCAGACGGTCGAGCGGGGCGTAGGCGAAGGCGGCGGCGGTCATCGCCAGCACCAGCGCGATCAGCGCGTTGCCGCGCTCGACCGGACCCAGATGGTGGACCTCGGCCAGATAGGGGCCGGCCCACAGGCCGCGCAGGGTGGCGACGACGCCGTAGGAAACCAGGGTGATCGGGATCAGCGGCCACATCCGCCGGGTCGCCAGCACCTGTCCGACCCCGGTCAGCACGGCGCCGAAGCTTTCGTCGCGCCGGTGCCCGGCGGGGGGCGGTGGGTCGCGCACCAGCATCGCTACCGACAGCGCCGAGGCCGCCACCAGCCCGGCCATTCCGGCCAAGGCGCCGCGCCAGCCGAACAGACCGGCGGCCCAGGCCAGCGGCGTCGCCCCCAATAGGTTGCCGCCGGCGCCGAAGCCGAGCATGGCCGAGGACAAGGCGGCGAATTTCCCGGCCGGATGGCAGCGGCCGATGATCACCAGCGATCCCATGTAGACCGGGGCGCAGCCGATACCGATCAGCGCCATCGCCGCCGTCGCCACCATTGCCGACGGCGCCGCCGCGAACAGGGCCGAGCCGCCGCAGGCGACCAGCATCAACAGGCTCACCGTTCGCCGGGGGCCGAAGCGGTCGAGCGCCATCCCCACCGGCAACTGGGCGGCGGCGAAGGCGATGAACCAGGCGGCCGACAGGGTGCCGAGCCCGGCGGCGTCAAGGCCGAGATCGGCCGACAGTTCGGGGGCGATCACCGCCACGAAGCTGCGGAAGAACTGCGACAGGCAATAAGCCAGCGCGAAGACGGCAAGCGAGGCCATGGTGGGGCGGTCCCCCTTTGCCGCCAGTGTAGGGCCGGTGGCGGCACGGTTGCAAAGGGGGATGGGCGTGCTAAAACCCGGCGGGACGAACCGGAGGTCGATCATGAAGGTGCTGGTGGTGGGCGGCGGCGGCCGCGAGCATGCCCTGTGTTGGAAGCTGGCGCAGTCGCCGTTGTTGACCCGGTTGTGGTGCGCGCCCGGCAATGCCGGCATCGCCGCCGTTGCCGAATGCCTCGCCATCGGCGCCGAGGATGTGCCGGCGCTGGTCGCCTTCGCCCAGGCCAACGCCGTCGATCTGGTGGTGGTCGGTCCCGAGGCGCCGCTGGTCAAGGGTCTGGCCGACGCCTGTCAGGCCGCCAATATCCGCGTCTTCGGTCCCTCGGCGGCGGCGGCCGAACTGGAAGGCTCGAAGGGCTTCATGAAGGACGTGGTGTGGCAGTCGGGCATTCCCACCGCCTGGTACAAGCGTTTCACCGACATCGACGCGGCCCGGGCCTTCGTCCGCGAGATGGGCGCCCCCATCGTGGTCAAGACCGACGGCCTGGCCGCCGGCAAGGGCGTGGTGGTGGCGATGACGCTCGACGAGGCCCTGGCCGCCATCGACCAGATGATGGGCGACAAGGTGTTCGGCGCCGCCGGCGACGAACTGGTGATCGAGGAATTCCTCGACGGCGAAGAGGCCTCGATCTTCGCCCTGTCGGACGGCAAGACGGCGGTGTTCATGGGCGCCGCCCAGGACCACAAGCGGGTGGGCGACGGCGACACCGGCCCCAACACCGGCGGCATGGGCGCCTATTCTCCCGCCCCGGTGGTGACGCCGGCGCTGGAAGCCGAGGCGCTGGAGCGCCTGATCCTGCCGGCGGTGCGCCGCATGGCCGCGATCGGCCGGCCCTATACCGGCGTGCTGTTCGCCGGGGTGATGATCACCAAGGACGGCCCCAAGCTCTTGGAATTCAACGTCCGTTTCGGCGACCCGGAATGCCAGGTGCTGATGGCGCGCCTCAAATCCGACCTGCTGCCGATCCTGCTGGCCGCCGCCGAGGGCCGGCTGGACCAGGTGTCGCCCGAGTGGAAGGACGAGGCCGCCCTGGTGGTGGTGATGGCGGCGGCCGGCTATCCCGGTCCCTACCAGAAGAACACGGTGATCAGGGGCCTGGAGGCGGCCGGCGCGGTCGAGGGCGTCACCGTGCTGCACGCCGGCACCGCGCTCGGCAAGGACGGCGCCGTGCTGGCCACCGGCGGCCGGGTGCTGGGCGTCACCGCCTCAGCCGCCACGGTGCGCCAGGCCCGCGAACGCGCCTACGCCGCCATCGATCGCATCGATTGGCCCGAGGGCTTCTGTCGCAAGGACATCGCCTGGCGGGCGATGGCGCGGGAGGCCTAACGCCGCTCCCGGAAGAATTCGCGCAGTATCTCCCCCGCCTCGCTCTCCCGAATGCCGCCATAGATTTCCGGGCGGTGGTGGCAGGTGGGGTGGGCGAAGACCCGGGCACCGTGCTCGACGCCGCCGCCCTTGGGATCGTAGGCGGCGAAATACAGGCGGCGCAGCCGGGCCAGCGAGATCGCCGCCGCGCACATCGCGCAGGGCTCAAGGCTGACATAAAGGTCGCATTCGGCCAGCCGCTTGTCGCCCAGGGCGGCGGCGGCGGCGCGGATGGCCAGCATCTCGGCGTGGGCGGTGGGGTCGCCCAATTCCTCGACCCGGTTGCCGGCGGCGGCCAGCGCGACTCCGTCCCGCACCAGTACGGCGCCCACCGGCACCTCGCCGCGCAGGGCGGCGGCGCGGGCCTCGGCCAGGGCGGCTTCCATGAAATCGCTCACCTCTATAAGCGTCCCTCAGTCGCCGGGCGGGTCGCGTCCGCGCCCCTTGGCTATGCTTGCATAAGCTCGCGGGCCCTCAATGGGCCAGTCGCGTCGTGTGTGTCGCGATATTGGCATGGCTTGCCGGACGTCGGAAGGCTATAGAAGGGCCATGCTTCCCGTGATCGGCATCACCCTCGACAGCGAAGAGCCCGGCGGCTATTCGCGGCTTCCCTGGTACGCGCTGCGCAAGAACTACGCCCAGGCGGTGGTGGCGGCCGGCGGCGCCTCGGTGCTGCTGCCCCATTATCCCGAGACGGTGCCCGCCATTCTCGACCGCATCGACGGCCTGGTGGTCACCGGCGGCGCCTTCGACATCGACCCGGCGCTGTTCGGCGCCGCCCACCGCCATTCCAGCGTGGTGCTGAAGGGCGGCCGCACCGAATTCGAGCTGGCGATCCTGACGGCGGCGCTGGCCCGCGACCTGCCCGTCCTCGGCATCTGCGGCGGCCAGCAATTGCTGGCGGTGGCGCTGGGCGGCGGCCTGATCCAGCACATTCCCGACGAAATTGCCGGCGCGCTGGCCCACGAGGGCGATCCCTCGGGCCACCCGGTCCGGCCGGTGCCGGGCACCAGGCTGGCCGCCATCGTCGGCACTGAGACCATCACCGTCAATTCGTCGCATCACCAGGCGGTAAAGACCGTCGGTCCCGGCACCGTCGTCAACGCCGTCGCCGCCGACGGCGTGATCGAGGGCATCGAAGACTCTTCCCATCGCTTCCGCATCGGTGTGCAATGGCATCCCGAATACGGCACCGGCGCCGCCGATGCCGCCCTGTTCCGCGCTTTCATCGAGGCCTGCCGAAAATGACCGAAGAAATCCCGGAAGACGGCGCCCCCGAGGAAAGCGGCGCCCCGGCGGAAAAAGGCGCCCCGGCGGAAAAAGGCGAACGCATCGCCAAGCGCCTGGCCCGCGCCGGCCTATGCTCGCGCCGCGACGCCGAGCGTTGGATCGCCGACGGGCGGGTGGCGGTCAACGGTCTGGTGCTGACCTCGCCGGCGCTGACGGTGACCGAGGCCGACCGCATCGTCGTCGACGGCGCGGCGCTGCCCGAATCCGACCGCACCCGCCTGTGGCGCTATCACAAGCGGGCCGGGGTGATGACCACCCACAAGGACCCCCAAGGGCGGCCGACGGTGTTCGAGCGACTGCCCGAGGATATGCCGCGCGTCATTTCGGTGGGGCGGCTGGACTTCAATTCCGAGGGATTGCTGCTGCTGACCAATGACGGCGAACTGGCGCGGCGGCTGGAGCTGCCGGGCAACGCCTGGGTGCGCCGCTACCGGGTGCGGGTGCACGGCGAGATCGACACCCAGCGCCTGCTGCCGCTGGAAAAGGGCATCACCGTCGAGGGGGTGCGCTATGGCCCGATCAAGGCGGTGCTGGACCGTCAGCAGGGCTCGAACGCCTGGCTGACGGTGTCGTTGCAGGAAGGCAAGAACCGCGAGATCCGCCATGTCATGGACCATCTGGGCTGGCCGGTGACCCGCCTGATCCGCGTCGCCTACGGCCCCTTCCAGTTGGGCAACCTGCCGGAGGGGGGGGCCGAGGAAGTGCCGGGCAAGGTGTTCAAGGAGCAATTGGGCCTGGGCAAGCCCAAGGCTCAGGCCAAGGGCGGGGACAGGAATGCGGATCGTCGCCGGAAGGCATAGGGGCCGGCGCCTCGAGGCCCCGGACGGGCGGGTGGCGCGGCCCACCGCCGACCGTGCCCGCCAGGCGCTGTTCAACATTCTGGTCCATTCGCCGCTGGTCGAGCTGGCGGGCGCCCGCGTCATCGATTGCTTCGCCGGCACCGGGGCGCTGGGGCTGGAGGCGTTGTCGCAAGGCGCCGCCCATGCCAGCTTCATCGAGAACGCCCCGGCGGCGCTGGCGGCGCTGGAGGCCAATATCCGTTCGCTTGGCGAAACCAACCGCTGCACGGTGATCCGCACCGACGCGACCGACGCGCCGCCGGCCGTGCGGCCCTGCCAATTGGCGCTGTTGGACCCGCCCTACCATTCCGGCCTCGCCCCCCTCTGCCTGGCGGCACTGGTGGCCGGCGCCTGGCTGGGGCCGGGCGCCCTGGCGGTGGTCGAGGTGGCGCGGGACGAGGCTCTGACGCCGTCCGAGGGGTTCAGCCTGGAGGACGAACGGGTCTACGGGGCGGCGAAATTGGTGTTCCTGGGCTGGGCGGGTGTGCCGGGCTTGTCAACTTGAGCGCCCCAGGATTTGACCCATGCCATGCGCGTGTCCAGGGAATATTCCCGCACCAGCACGTCCGAATGCCATCAGGTCGCCACGGGGTCAAGACGAACGGCCGCCAGATGGAACGACTTCAGGCGGCGAAGAATGCCAGCGACATCGGAAACATCGGCGCCGAGATCAAAGCCAAGATCCGGATAGCGTGTGGCCGCATTCCAGGCTGTCGTCGGAACAAGCTCGTCCATGGCGGTCGCCAAGGCTGGATATAATGGCATGGCCAACTCGGCGAGGCGTTCAATGTCGTGGGTTCGCGGCGCGGGAACCGCCTTCGCGATCAAAAGACCCTTGATGATTTTTTCCGCCGCCTGTTGGCAATGGAAGGCCGCTTGATCAATCAGCGGCGGATCGGCGGCCAGCATGAGATCGGCCGAGCGAATGTCCTCGCCCGCTTTGCCGAACCACCCCCGGGCATCGGCCCATTGGACGAGTGTCTGGGGATCAGGGGCGCTCATAGACCACCACACCCTCGGTCACCACGGTGTGAGCGAAAGAGCCGACGGCCCGCGCGCGTTCCTTAAGGGCTGTCTCGCGGCAGGGGACGATATCGGCGGAATAGCCCTTTCGAGCCTGATAGCGACGTTGCCACGTCACGCGTTCATCCGGCGTTTCGTCGTCGAGCACAATGACCAAGTCGTAGTCGCTGTCAGACCGCGCGTCGCCCCTCGCCCGACTGCCGAACAGGATGACCTGACGGGGGGCGAGGACCGAAACCACCTGCTTGAGCAATGCCTCGGGAACAAGGTCGGCGGCGACCATTAAGGCTCTCCCCGGGGGCTTCGCCCCGTCACGCGGCACTTTAACCGCGGCAAGCGTATGCCGAAGGGTGGCGAGTGGCAAGGGCGCGAGCGGGGCACAAATCCGTGACGCGGGGGAGGAGAGGTGGATCAGCCCTCTTCCGCCTGCGCCACCTCGGAGGCGGCGACGATCAGGTCGCCGAACTCGCGCAGGAAGACCGAACCCTTGACGGTGCGCTGCACCAGCACCGAGCGGCGGTCGGCATCGTCGATCTTGCGTTTGATCAGGCCCAGTTCCGACAGGCGGTCGAGCGCCCGGGTGATCGCCGGCTTGGAAACGTTGAGGGTCTGGGCCAGACCGCGCACGGTATGCGGCGGCGGACTGAGATAGACGGTCAGCACCAGCGCCATCTGGCGCGCCGACAGATCGGGGCCGTCACGGCGGACGCTTTCCACGATGGCGCCGCGCCACAACTGGAGCGCCTGCACCGCCTTCAACCGATACTCCATGAACCGACCTGTTCGTTCCGCCGACGAAATCTTTTATCCCACCGGCCGCCTCCCGGCAACTGCCCACGTCGTACTTTATTTTTCCGGGCCGAAACGATCGGCGATCAGGGCGTGGAGGGCGCGCAGGCCGATGGCCTCGCCGCCCTCGGGGCGGCCGGGGCGGGACGCGGCGTTCCAGGCCATGATATCGAGATGGACCCAGGGGATTCCGGCCGGGACGAATTCCTGTAGGAACAGGGCGGCGGTGATCGCCCCGGCATGGGGCGAGTCGGAGGCGTTGGTCAGGTCGGCGACCTTGCTGTCGAGCATCCGCCGATAGGGCTTGAACAGCGGCAGCCGCCACAGCGGATCGCCTTCGGCCTCGCCGGCGGCCAGCAGGTCGGCGGCCAGCCTATCGTCGTTGGCGAACAGCGCCGGCAGATCGGGGCCCAGCGCGGTGCGGGCGGCGCCGGTCAGGGTGGCGACGTCGATCAGCAGCGCGGGGGATTCGCTTGCCGCCTCCCACAGGGCGTCGGCCAGGATCAGTCGCCCCTCGGCGTCGGTGTTGCCGATCTCGACGGTAACGCCCTTGCGCGTGGAAAGCACGTCCAAGGGCCGCATGGAATCGCCGGCCACCGCGTTTTCCACCGCCGGGATCAGCACCCTCAGGCGCACCGGCAGACCGGCGGCCATGATCATCGAGGCCAAGCCCAGCACATGGGCGGCGCCGCCCATATCCTTTTTCATCAGCTTCATGTTGGACGACGGCTTGAGGTCCAGCCCGCCGGAATCGAAGCACACCCCCTTGCCGACCAGCGTCACCTTGGGGGCGTCGGTCTCGCCCCAGGCCAGGTCGATCAGGCGCGGCTGGCGGTGGTGGGCGGCGGCGCGGCCGACCGCGTGGATGGCGGGAAAATTCTCGGCCAGCAGGCCCTCGCCGACGATCACCCGCAGGCTGGCGCCATGGCGCTTGGCCAGCGCCTCGGCGGCGGCGGCCAACTCGGCCGGGCCGAGGTCGGCCGCCGGGGTGTTGATCAGGTCGCGCACCAGGGCGATGGCCTCGGCGGCGCGCAGCACGGCGGCGCGGTCGGCGTTGTCCGGCCAAACGAGGCGCGGCCAGGGCTTGGCCTCGCCGCTCTTGTAACGGCGGAAAGCATAGGTGGCGAGTTGCCAGCCCAGCGTCGCCCACTCGGCGGCGCGGCGTTCGATCGGTCGGGCCAGGCGGTAGAGGCCGGGGGGCAGTTTGGCCGGCAAGGCGGCGAAGGCCCAGGGATCGTCGTCGTCACCCAGCCCGACCAGCACCGCCGTCAGGCGGCCGTCATCGCCCGGCATCGGGCAGACGGCGCCGCTCTCGGCGGTGAAGTTGGCGGCGATTACCCAGGCGCGGCGGCTTTCCGGCAGTCCGGCCAGCCAGTCGGCGAAGGCCGCCTTGTCCAGCGGGATCAGCGCCACCGCCGTGTCATCGCTCTCGACCAGATATTCCCGCACCGCTTCGGCCTCCCTTTCGCAAGACCTTAAAGATGGCGAAAGAAGGCGCCGGTGGAAAGCCCCCCCCACCCTTAGGCTTGCGGCATGGCGCCATGCCGGCCATCATGCCCTCGGTCGCTCCCAACGCCGAGTCACGCCCATGCCCGCCGCCCTCACCCTGGTCATCGGTACCCGCCGCTTCTCGTCCTGGTCGTTGCGCCCCTATCTGGCGCTGAAGGCGGCCGGTGCCGTTTTCGACGAGGTCGAGATCGCGTTGCGCCAGCCCGACACCAAGGAACGCATCCTCGGCTGGTCGCCGTCGGGCAAGGTGCCGCTCCTGATCGATGGCGAGACCCGGGTGTGGGATTCGCTCGCCATCTGCGAATACGTCGCCGAACTGTTTCCCCAGGCCGGGCTGTGGCCCAAGGGGCGCGAGGCCCGCGCCCTGGCGCGTTCGGTCGCGGCCGAGATGCATGCCGGTTTTCCCAACCTGCGCAATCATTGTCCGATGGAGCTGGTGGCGCCCGAGGCCCTGGCCGAAATCCCCCCCGAGGTGCTGACCGAGACGGCGCGCATCCGCGCCCTGTGGGCCGATTGCCGAACCCGCTTCGGCGCGGGCGGTCCCTTCCTGTTCGGCCAATTCACCATCGCCGACGCCATGTACGCGCCGGTGGTCACCCGCTTCACCGCCTACGACCTGCCCCAGGACGCCACCTCGCAAGCCTATTGCGACGCGGTGTGGGCATTGCCGGCGATGGGGGAATGGAAGGCCAAGGCGGTCTAGCCGGAAAAATTTTCGCACCCCCGCAATAAATTGGCGCCGACGGACGTCTTGGTTCCAGACAGTGCGTTTGCGCAGGGAGTGCATCATGCGATTTCTAAAGAACTGCCACTCGGGCGACGGTGATTGCGGACCGCAAGGCCGGGCCGCCCGCATTTGCCGTTTCGGCGGCCACGTCCTGCTGGGCGTGGTGGTGGTGGTGGCCGTCGCCACCGTCATCGGCTGGGTGGTGATGGCCGCCTGGAACGCGGTGGTGCCGGCGGTGTTCAACCTGCCGCAACTGGGCTTCTGGCAGGCGGTGGCCTTGCTGGTGCTGGCGCGGGTGCTGACCGGGCGACTGCACCACCATCGCGGCGGCCGCCGGGGTGGCGGCAAGTGCAAGCTGACCCGTTGCTTCACCAAGGGCGGCGAGGAATCCGAGGATGGATTGCCGCCCCATCCCGACAACTTCGCCCAGTGGTGGTGGGAAGAGGGCGAGCCCTCGTTCCGGGCCTTCCAGGTGCGGTTGGCCGGATCGCCCCCCGACGGTCGGCAGGTGTGATCCGGCCGATGTCCGATCCGCTTGGGCAGTCACGGCGGCTGGTCGCGGTCCTCGAACGGGATCGCGGCAAGCTGCTGGGGTTCGTTCGCGGCCGCCTCGGCGGTCGGCTGCCGGACCAGGATCCCGAGGACGTCCTGTCCGACGTGGTCCTGGGTCTGCTGGAGCGGGCCGACCTGATGGCCGAGGTCGAAAACCTCACCGCTTATCTGGTGTCGGCGCTGGCCAATCGCGTCCGCGACCTTTTCCGGCGTCGGCGCGAACAGCCGATGCCCGACACGCCGCCGCCCGAGGCGGCAATTCGGGCCGAAGCCGAGCGCCGGGTGGGCCTGGGCCAAGCCCTGTCGCTGCTGTCAACCGCCGAACGGGCGGTGTGGGTGGCGGTGGAAATGGACGGATTCAGTTTCCGGGAACTGGCGGAATTGTGGAAGGAGCCGCTCGGCACCTTGCTGTCGCGCAAGAACCGGGCAACCAAGCGGCTGCGCCACGCCCTGGGCGATGGCGAACCCCTTCGTCCCTAGAATTCACTTTCCCAGTGGGGGCCGTCCTCATCGATCCACCAGCCGTGGGGCGGCTTGGGATAGTCGTTGCGGCGGGCCTCGATGGCGGCGACGCGGGGACGGAAAAGTTCGAGCAGGGTTTGGGCCTGGGCGCGGATCTCGGCGTCGGCGCTCTTTTCGGCGACCGCCTCGAGCAGGACCAATGTGGTGGTCTCGTGGCGCCGCGCCAGCTCGAAGGCGTAGTAGGGCGGCATCAGGAAATGGACCGAGTCGGGGTCCGAAATCTCGGGATAGGTTTCGCCCCAGCGGGGCAACGGCCCAAGGCCGCCGGCCAAAGGCTGGATGGCGTCGAACAGACGCCATCCCCCTTCGGAAAGTTCACGGAAGGCCTCGGCGGTGACCAGGTTGTTGGCCACCACGAACGCCTCCGTCAATTGCTCGTAAATCTCCGCCGCCGTTTCGGCCTGGCGCTTGGCCAGGGCCGTCAACAGGGCGGCGGAGGTTACGATGCCAACCTCATCCGTCACAGAGTGAACTCTTTGTCCAAATCCGCGAGGGCGACGTTGGGCAGGACCTTCGGCGTGTAGGGCGAACGGCTGCCCTGGTACAGCACACCGATATTGTAGCCGTCGTCCACCAGCAGGCGGCGCGCCGCTTCCGAGGCGTCGCTGGTGGCCGGGGCCGGGTTGGGGCGCATGACGTTCTTCCACTCGCGCTGCTCGTCGCGATAGGTGACGCACGGGCTCATCACCGCCACGAACGAGAAGCCGGGGTGGCGGATGGCTTCGGCGATGATCGCCGCGGTGCCGTTCGGATCGCCGGCGAAGCCGCGGGCGACGAAGTTGGCACCGGCCGACAGCGCGATGGCCAGCGGGTTGAACGGCGACAGGCCGGTGCCGCCGGGCGGCGCCATGGCCGAGGCGTCCCAATCCGACTCGGTGGTCGGGCTGGGCTGACCCTTGGTCATGCCGTAGACGCGGTTGTCCATCAGCACGTAGGTCATGTCGACGTTGCGGCGGCAATTGTGCAGGAAGTGGTTGCCGCCGATCGACAGGCCGTCGCCGTCACCGCCGGCCGCCAGGACCGTCAGGTCGGGGCGGGCCAGCTTGATGCCGGCGGCGATGGCCAGGCCACGGCCGTGGATCGAGTGGAAGCCGTAGCAGTTGGTGTAGGCCGGGATGCGCGACGAGCAACCGATGCCCGATACCACCGCGGTCTGATGCGGCACCAGATTGAGGTCGGCGAAAGCCTTGGTGATCGAGGACAGAACCGAGTAGTGGCCGCAGCCGGGACACCAGACGGGCTTGACCTCGGACTTGTAGTCGCGAGCGGTATAATTGACGGCGTTCATTGATCAAGCCCCCAGCGCGAGAAGACTTTTGAGGATGGCACCCGGCCGCAACGGCAGCGGCCCGGCGTGGTTCAGCTGGGCCACCTTGCCCGGCAGGTCGTATTCGGCCCGCAGGTACTTGTAGAGCTGGCCGGTGTGGTTCTGCTCGACGACCAGAACCTTGTCGACGCCCTTGAGGGCCTCGGCCATCTGCTTCGGCCGGGTCGGCATCAACAGGCGCGGAGCGATCAGCTTGACGTTCAGGCCCTGGGCCTTGGCGCGGGCGACGGCCTCACGGGCGACACCGGTACCGGCGCCGACGGTGATGACGGCGATCTTGCCGCTGCCCTCGATGCTCGCCCAGTGGCTGCCGTAATCGAAGTTGGCCAGCTTGTCGGCACGCTTGTTGAGCTGCGACTGGTGATCGGAATCCTGCGACGAGGGCAGGCCGCTCACCGCATGCTCAAGGCCGTCGGCGGTGTACTGGCAACCCGGGGTGCCGGGGATCGCCATCGGCGAGACGCCGGTGCCGGTCAGAGCATAGCGCTGATAGGCTTCGCCCTCGGCCGGGGTGCTCGCGGTGACGCGCTTGCCGACGAAGGCGACATCGGCGGGGGCGTCGATGATCGTGCGCGAGGCGCCGAGCGCCTGCTCGGACAGCATGATCGCCGGGGCCTGCAGGGCCTCGGCCAGGTAGACCGCCCACTGGGTCGAGAACAGGCAGTCGCCGATCGACTGCGCCGCCACCACCAGATGGGGAGCGTCACCGTGCATGCCGTACAGGGCGATGTTGAGGTCCGACTGTTCCGACTTGGTCGGAATGCCGGTCGACGGACCGCCGCGCTGCACGTCGATGACCACCACCGGGGTCTCCGAGGTCAGCGACAGGCCCAGCGCCTCGGTCATCAGCGACAGGCCGGGACCCGAGGTCGAGGTGATCGACGGCGAACCGCCGTACGAGGCGCCGATGCACATGTTGATCGAGGCGATTTCGTCCTCGGCCTGCACGAACACGCCGCCGATCTTGGGCAGCGCCGAGCTCAGCCAATCCAGCACTTCGGTGGCCGGGGTGATCGGATAGGCGGCGCAGAAGCGGACGCCACCACGGACGGCACCGAGCGCGGCGGCCTCGTTGCCGGTGATGTCCCACTTCTTGGCGCCCTTGCGGGGCGTACCTTCCAGCCGCTTGGCGCCGGTGATCGCCTTGGCCGCCTCGGCGCCCTTGCGGACCGCCTTGACCGAAGCCTCGTAGGCGTCGGCGCGCTTCTTCTTCAGCGAATTACCCAGCACTTCGGTCAGCGGATCGATGGGGAAGCCGATCAGCTCGGCGGCGGCGCCCAACAGAATCATGTTGGGGCGGCCGCCCTCGATGTCCTTGCACAGATCCTTCATCGGCAGCTCGACGATGCGGGCGCCGGACTTGGAGATGGCTTCCGGCACTTCGCCCGAGGCGGGGTCGGTGACGATCAGGCTGGCGGAGGTCAGCGGCAGTTCGGCGGCGAAGCGCTGCACGTTGCCCCAGTCGATGGCGAACAGGATGTCGAAGCCGTCATCGACCGAATCGATCTGGGTGGTTCCCAGGCGGACCATCGCCGCGGCCTCGCCGCCGCGGATCTGCGGGCCCATCGAGCGGTTGAAGAGGGCGTAATAGCCCGTATGCGCCGCGGCATCCATCAGCATGTTGGCCGCCGTCATCACGCCGGAGCCACCGCTGCCGCAAAGCGCGATGGACACCGTGCCAGGTACTCCGGAACTGCTCATCTCTGCGTTACCCCCACCGGCCGGCGGAACGCCGAGCCATATGTTGTTCTTCGCGCGACCGCCGGGCGGCCCACCCGCCCGGATAGGTCCGGACAGGCGCGCCATATTACTCATGCGGCCCCTCGGATGCGAGCCTGAATCGCGTATCAACGAAAAAAAAGGGTAGCTACCCGATGGGCGCCACTCCCACCCCGCCGATTCCTGTTGTCAACGGCCCCCGAATCGCGGTAGGCGGTTGCTTGAAATGCCCCGGGGCTGGCGGCTCCGGTGCTCCGACGAGAGGAAAATCCAATGGCGCTCAAGATTACCGACGACTGCACCAGCTGCGACGCTTGCGTTTCGGTTTGCCCCAACGAGGCGATTTCGGCCGGCGATGTCATCTATGTCATCGATCCCAACAAGTGCACCGAGTGCGTCGGCCAACACGACGTTCCCCAGTGCCAGACCGTTTGCCCCGCCGACGCGATCATCGCTGGCTGACCGGCATCCGGACAGGAACGCCGCTTCGGGACTTCCGAGGCGGCGTTTTTTTTGCCGATTCCTGACCTTTCGGGTGGGGCATTGGCGAGCATTTTCCTACCCGAGCGCATTGTCCGCCGCAGTGACTCCTTTCCATCGGTGGAATGGGGTATCCTGTGTGCCGACCAACACACCCTGGGGGTTCCGATGCCGATTCGCCCGCCCCGCGGCCTCCGCGCCGTCATCCTGGTCGGAGGGCTTTTGGCGGCGGGGGGAAGCGCCCTGGCGGACACCGACCCCTTCGACAACGAGCCGGGCGATGAGCGCGAGGAAGCGCGTCGCGAGTTGACCGCCGATATTCAGAAGACGGAAAGCCTGCTGAACCTGGTTCGGCGGGGCAAGAACCTTTCCGACATGACCGTCGGCATGTTCGTCATGCATGTCCTGAACGAGATGACACGGGACGATGCCGACCTTTCCCGCTTCATTCATCGCGGCGACCGCACCACCCAGGCCTATCTCGAAGAGGTCTTCCGTGATCATTCCGAAAACGAGGTGGCGGCGGTCGAGGCGATGGCCGGAAGCAGCTTCCACCGGCGGAGCGCCGCCTGCGCCCTCGAGACGTTGCGGCACATTCCCAATATCCGCGAACCCTTTTCCGCCCAGGAGAGGGACCGGACGGATATGGCGGCGGCGCTGGCTTGTCTCGACCGCGCGCTGAAGGGCGCGGTCGAGGAAATCCCCAGGTAATCCCTAAGATTAATGAGGTTGTCGGTCGCCGGCCGCCGCGCCTATAAGGGAGGGAGGCCACTCCGGGGAAGCGACGATGCTTGTCCATCTACAGCTGCTGCTGTCGCACCTGAACAGCATTCCGCACCAGTCGACGCGCTGCGCCGATTGCTCCGAGGATTGCCGGGATTTCGACCGGCAGTACAAGCACACCATGGGCTACCTGGCCGGCTATATTTCCGAGGGCATCAACGACGGCATCCGCGCCAGTCTGTCCAAGCTTCACGATGACCTGGCCGCGCACAAGCCGGCCAATCCGGCCGAGCGGCGAGCCTACGAGCAGTGCCTGCTGGATTTGCGGCTGTCGATCGGCCACCTGCAATCGGCCGAAGCCGAGGCCAAGCCGCCGTTTCGACGGGCTCTTTGCGCGGTGAAGTGAAAAAAGAAACACCCGCCGCGGACGGGCCGCGGCGGGTGTCGATGCTTGTAGCGGAGTTCGCGATCAGGCGGCCTTGGCCTTGCCGGCGATGATCTCCTCGGCGACCTGGCGCGGCACCGGGTCGTAGTGGGAGAACTCCATGGTGTACGAGGCGCGGCCCGAGGTCATGCCGCGCAGCTGGCCGATGTAGCCGAACATTTCGTTCAGCGGCACATGGGCCTCGACGGCGATGTTGGTGCCGCGCTCAAGCTGGCCCAGCACGGTGCCGCGACGGCGGTTGATGTCGCCGATGATGTCGCCCAGGTAGTCCTCGGGGCTCACCACCTCGACCTTCATCACCGGCTCGAGGATGATCGGCGACGCCTTCTTGATCGCCTCGCGGAAGCAGGCCTTGGCGGCGATCTCGAAGGTCAGGGCGTTCGAGTCAACGTCATGGAACTTGCCGTCCACCAGGGTGGCCTTGAAGTCGACCGTCGGATAGCCGGCGAGCACGCCGTCTTCCTTCTGCTGCTGCAGGCCCTTGTCGACCGAGGGGACGTATTCCTTCGGCACCGAGCCACCCACCGTCTCGTCGACGAAGGAATAGCCGGCACCGCGCTCCTGCGGCTCGAAGACGATCTTCACTTCGGCGAACTGGCCGGAACCGCCGGTCTGCTTCTTGTGGGTGTAGGTGTGGGTGACCGGGGCGGTGAAGGTCTCGCGATAGGCGACCTGGGGCTTGCCCATGTTGCCTTCGACGCCGAACTCCGTGCGCATGCGGTCGAGGGTGACCTCGAGATGCAGCTCGCCCATGCCGCGCAGGATGGTCTGGCCGGTTTCGCGGTCGGTCTCCAGACGCAGGCTGGGGTCGGCGCGGACCATCTTGCCGAGAGCGGCGCCGAACTTGTCCAACTCGGCCTTCGACTTCGGCTCGACCGAAACGCTGATGACGGGATCGGGGAAGCGCATGCGCTCCAGCACCACCGGATTGGCGGAGTCGCAGAGCGTGTCGCCGGTCTCGGTCTCGGACAGCGAAACCAGGGCGATGATGTCGCCGGCGCGGGCCTCTTCCAGCGGATGGGGCTCCTTGGCGAACATCTCGACCATGCGACCGATCTTCTCGCGCTTGCCGCGGGTGGTGTTCATCACACTCATGCCCTTGCTCAGCACGCCCGAATAGATGCGGCAGAAGGTCAGAGCGCCGTAGGCGTCGTTGATGACCTTGAAGGCCAGCGCCGCGAAGGGCTCGTCATCCGAGCACTTGCGCTCGCCGTTCGGATTGCCGTCGGCGTCGACGGTGTTGATGGCGTGCACGTCGGTCGGGGCCGGCAGCAGGTCGACGACGGCGTCCAGCACCTGCTGCACGCCCTTGTTCTTGTACGACGAGCCGCACAGGACCGGGGTGAAGGCGCCGACCAGGGTGCCCTTGCGCAGGCAGGCGCGCAGGGTGTCCGGCGACGGATCCTCGCCGCTGTCCAGGTAGGCTTCCATCGCCACCTCGTCCTGCTCGAGCGCGGTGTCGACCAGCTCGGAGCGGGCGGCGGCGACGCTGGCCAGGATGTCGAGGTCTTCCTTGACGGTGATGTTCAGTCGCTTGGCCAGGGCGTCGGCATCGACTTCCAGGACCTCCCACTGGGCGTCCTTGTCGTCCGAATCCCACACCAGGGCCTTCATCTCGACCAGATCGATCATGCCGCGGAAGTTGTCTTCCGAGCCCAGCGGCAGTTGGACCGGCAGCGGGCGGGCGCCCAGGCGGGTCTTGATCATGCCGACGCAGCGGGTGAAGTTGGCGCCCGAGCGATCCATCTTGTTGACGTAGCAGATGCGCGGCACGCCGTAATTGTCGGCCAGGCGCCAGTTCGTTTCCGACTGGGGCTCGACACCGGCGACGCCGTCGAACACCACCACCGCGCCGTCCAGCACGCGCAGGCTGCGATTCACCTCGATGGTGAAGTCGACGTGGCCGGGGGTGTCGATGATGTTGATCTTCTTGTCGCGCCAGAAAGCGGAAACGGCGGCGCTTTGGATGGTGATGCCGCGCTTCTGCTCCTGCTCGAGGTAGTCGGTCGTGGTCGACGTCTTCAAATCCTTGGTGTCGTGGATGTCGACGATGGTGTGCTTGCGACCGGTGTAATAAAGAATCCGCTCAGTCGTCGTCGTCTTGCCGGCGTCGACGTGGGCGATAATGCCGATATTGCGGATATCCGAGAGGGGAGTTTGGCGAGCCATGGACCTGATCCGTTGCGGTAGTGTGTCGATGTCGAAGCGGAACGGGAAGCCCCCGTCGCCGTATCGTTGAGTCAGCACGAAAATGCGGAATTTCGGGGGCTCGACGCCCCAGCCAGCTTTTCCAAGGGCAGGCGTTTAGCAGATATCATCCGGAAAGGCCAGTTTTTCCCTTCGGGCGGAATGTCGGAGGGCGTGAAAATTCGGCGACGCCTCCCACCCCTGCGCCAGGAACATGCCCTGAGGTGACGCGGCGCCTGTCCCTTGACGGCATGATGATGTATTTTCGACATCTCTGGATCGCCGTTGGATTTGGGGCCGCCGAAGGGGCTTGCCAACGCCATGGTCTCCGCTCCTGAATAGACGAAGCGCACAGGTTTCCGGGTGGCGAGGAAGGGTATGGGGGCACACAAGAATTTTCTGATCGTGCTTTCCACCGCGCTGTTGCTGGCGCTGGTCTGGGCGACCGAGGACGCCAACTATCGCGCCTACGTCGCCGAACGCTTCGCCGCCTCGGACGAGCAGGCGGGCAAGCTGGCCATCGCCTTCGAACAGCATACCCAGAACATCCTCAACTACGCCGACCTCCGGCTGTCGACGGTGCGGGCAGAATACCAGCAACGCGGCGGGCTGCTGGCGGCGCGCCAGCTGCTGGCGGCGCTGCCGTTCGACGAGAAGATCGCCACCTTGACCGGCATCGCCGACGCCAGCGGGGTGGGCCGGGCGGTGGACGGCAACATTCCCGCCGACAGCACCTATTCGATCGCCGACCGCGACTATTTCATCTTCCATCGCGATCATCCCGAGGATGTGCTGATGGTGTCGCCTCCGGTCGTCGGCCGGCTGGTGCCGGAGTTGACGTTCCGTCTGTCGCGGCGGATCAGCGCGCCGGACGGCTCGTTCGCCGGCGTCGTCTTCCTCTCCATCAGTCCCAAGGTGGTGACGGACTTTTATGATCGCTTCGACATCGGCGCCAACGGCTCGGTCGCCTTGCTGCGCACGGACCATGTGCTGATCGCCCGGCGCGGTCCGACGGCGGACGGCGAGCAGCCGCTCGGCCGGCGGATGGAGGGCCGTCTGTGGGAGCGGGTGGCCGAAAGCCCGGCCGGCGCTTCGCGCGAGGCCAGTCCGGCCGACGGCATCACCCGGTTGTTCGCCTACCGCCGCCTGCCCAACGCGCCGCTGCTGATCAATGTCGGCGTCGCCGATTCCGACGTGGTGGTGGCGACCCGCGGCTACCGCCTGGCGGCGATCGCCACGGCGGCGATCGCCAGCCTGGTGGTGCTGCTGGGGGCGGCGGCGGTATGGCGGCAGACGGCGACCAGCCAGCGGCTTCGGGTGGTCAGCGAGCGCGCCACCCGCCTGTCCGCGCAGATTTCCTCGATTCTGAACACCTCGACGGTCAGCATCCTGCACCTGAAAAACCGCAAGATCATCTTCGCCAACCACCAGGCGCACGAAACCTTCGGCTACGACGAGGGCGAGATGGTCGGCCGCGACACCCGCATCCTCTATCCGTCCGAGGCCGAATATCTCGCCGCCGCCGACGACTATCCCAAGCTGTTGGCCGGCCCGGTGACCGGGCGCGAGGGCGAATTCCGCCGCAAGGACGGCGGCGCCTGCTGGTGCCGCTCGGCCGGGCGGCTGATCGATCCCGCCGATCCCTCCGCCGGGATGATCTGGGTGCTCGACGACGTCACCGAACGCAAGATGGCCGAGGACGCCCTTCGGGAAAGCGAGCGCCGCTACCGCCAACTGGTCCAGCATTCGCCGGTCGGCATCTTCCATTACGGCAACGATCTTCGGATCGCCTATTGCAACCGCCGTTTCTCCGAAATCCTCGGGGTGCCGGTCGAGGACCTGCTCGGTCTCGACATGGCCGGCCTCGCCGACTCGGCGCTGCTGCCGACCTTGAAGGCGCCGCTGGAGGGGCGGACCGATCGTTACGCCGGTCCCTACAACACGACGCTGAGCGAAACCCCGCTGTGGGTGGCGATGGTGGCGGCGCCGATGATGGATTCCCACGGCCAGATCACCGGCGGCGTCGGCATCGTCGAGGACATTTCCGAGCGCATGCGCACCGAGGAATCGCTCCGCCAATTGTCGCAGGTGGTCGAGCAGGGGCCGATCGCGGTGATCATCACCGACATCGACGGAATCATCCAATACGTCAATCCCGAATTCTGCGCCAAGAGCGGCTATCGGTCGGACGAGGTCGTCGGGCAAAATCCCCGCATTCTCAGCACCGGCGACAAGACGCGCGAGGAATACGCGCTGATGTGGTCGACCATTCGCCAGGGGCGGCCGTGGCGCGGCATTTTCCGCAACCGGCGCAAGGACGGCTCGCATTACTGGGAAGAGGCGGTGATCGCCCCGGTTCGCGACCAAGGCGGCGTCATCACCCATTTCATCGCCATCAAGCAGGACGTCACCGAGCGCAAGGCGGCCGAGGCCCATGTCGAGTTCCTCGCCCATCACGACGCGCTGACCGGCTTGCCCAACCGGGTGCTGGTTCGGGACCGTTGGACCCAAGCGGTGGCCTATGCCGAGCGGTCGGGCAACAAGGTCGGCCTGATGTTCCTCGATCTCGACAATTTCAAGTCCGTCAACGACGCGCTCGGCCATCCCGCCGGCGACCATCTGCTGCGCGGCGTCGCGTCAAGGCTGAGGGAATGCGTGCGGGAGACCGATACCGTCAGTCGCCAGGGGGGCGACGAGTTCCTGGTGGTGCTCTCCGACATCCGTGACGCCGAGGCGGTGGGCGTCATCGCCGAGAAGATCGAGGCCCGCATGGCGGCGGCGTTCGAAATCGCCGGCCAGGAGGTGGTGACGTCGCTGTCGATCGGATTGTGCCTCCATCCCGACGACGGCGACGATTTCGACGCGCTGCTGCAACGGGCCGACATGGCGATGTATCACGCCAAGGAGGCTGGCCGGAACACCCACCGCTTCTATACCGAGCAGATGAACGTCGACGCCGACGCGCAGCTGCGCATGCGCACCAGCCTGCGCCGGGCGCTGTCGCGCGGCGAGTTCGCGCTGCATTACCAGCCGCAATTGGGGTTGGAGGATGGCGAGGTCATCGGCGTCGAGGCGCTGATCCGTTGGAACCACCCGGAATTGGGGCTGCTGCCGCCCAGCCGCTTCATCCCGATCGCCGAGGAAAGCGGCCTGATCGTCCCCATCGGCGAATGGGTGTTGAACGAAGCCTGCCGTCAGGCGGCCGAGTGGCAGCGCCAGGGGCTGCCGTACGTCACCGTCGCCGTCAATCTGTCGGCGCTACAGTTCAAGCAGGGCGATTTGCTGGCGGTGGTGACGCGGGCGCTGACCATGTCGCAATTGTCGCCCGCCTACCTGGAACTGGAACTGACCGAATCGATTCTGATCCAGGATGTCGAGGCCGCGCTGAAGACGGTGGCCGAACTGAAGGCGCTGGGTGTCAAGCTGTCGATCGACGATTTCGGCACCGGCTATTCCAGCCTGTCCTACCTGAAGCGCTTCGACGTCGACAAATTGAAGATCGACCAGTCCTTCGTTCGCGACATTTCGGACAACGCCAACGATTCGGCCATCGTCAGCGCCATCGTGCAGATGGCTCGCTCGCTTGGCCTCAAGACCATCGCCGAGGGTGTCGAGGACGCGCGCATGCTGGAATGCCTGCGCAGCCATGATTGCGACGAGGTCCAGGGCTACCATTTCGCCCGCCCGATGCCGCCCGATCAGGTCCGCGCCTTCCTGGCGAAGGGGCGGGCCGTCGCGACCGCCGCGGCGATCTAGGCGAGGTTTACCGCCATCCGCGGCTGGGTTAGGGTGAGCCCCATCGCCACGCCAGGGGGACGCGCCGATGACCACCGATGCCGAACTTCCCGCCGGCCTGGAACCGGGCCTGCGCTTCGCCGTGCTGCTCTGTCACGACGGATCGGTCCGGGACCTGCGTTGGCAAGAGGTGCGCGACTGGCTTCCGGAGCAGGGCTTTCTGTGGGTGCATCTGGAGCGGGACGATCCGGTCGCCCAGGATTGGGTGCGGGGGCGGGCCGGGCTCGATCCGCTGCTGGCGCTGTCGCTGCTGACCGAGGACGCCCGTCCCCGGGTCGAGGATTTCGACGACGGTCTGCTGGTGGTGCTGCGCGGCGTCGACAAGTCCGCCACCGACGATGCGACCGGCCTGGTGCCGATCCACATCTGGGTCGATGCGCGCCGTTGCCTGACCTTGCGCGACAAGGCCCATTCCATCGCCGCGCTCCGCGACCTCAGGGTGGGGCTGATGGTGGGGCGCGGCCCGCGCACACCCGGCGGCTTGCTGTCGCACATCGCCGAACGGGTGATCGACCATGTCGGCACCCTGATCGAGGAGATGGAGGACGGGGTTTCCGCCCTTGAAGACCGGATGGGCGAGGTCGGCGGCGCTTCGGACCTGCGTCTGGAGATTTCGGCGGCCAGGCGTCAGGCGGTGCAACTGCGCCGCTATCTGGCGCCCCAGCGCGAGGCCTTTTATCGCCTGCAACACGACGACGCCCCCTGGCTGGACATCGAATCCAAGCTGCGCCTGCGCGAGGTCAACGACCGCTTGACCCGCCACCTCGAGGATATCGACGAACTCCGTCACCGGGCCACCATCCTCAACGAGGACTTCACCAACATGCTGGCGGAACGCTCGGCCCAGGCGTCGAACCGGCTGACGGCGTTGGCGGCGCTGGTGCTGCCGCCCAGTCTGATCGCCGGCCTGCTGGGGACCAATATCGGCGGCATTCCCGGCGCCCAGGAACCGTTGGCCTTCGTCTGGCTGTGCGTCTTGGTTCTTGGCATGATGCCGCTGTCCTGGTTGGTGCTGCGCCTGTTGAAATGGCTGTAGGCGCCCCCCAGTTGACGGCGCGGGGGGGCGATCCCACCTATTCGGAAGGACATCCATAAACAAGGGGAACCCCAAATGGGCTACACACTGCCGCAATTCCTGGCGCACGCCATCGCCCTCGAGGACGAGGCCGCCGAGCGTTACGCCGAACTCGCCGACATGATGGAGGCCCACAACAACCTCGACACCGCCGGGGTCTTCAAGGAGATGTCCAAATTCTCCTCCCTGCACGGCAATGAGATTCGTGAGCGCTGCAAGGGCGTCACCCTGCCCAAGCTGATGTCCTGGCAGTATCGTTGGAAGACGCCGCCGGAAGTGGGTGGCGACGACGGTGTCAGCTATCTGATGACGCCCTACCACGCCCTGCACTACGCCCGCGAAAACGAGATTCGCGGCATGCAGTTCTATCGCCAGGCCGCCACCGAATCGACCGACGCCGAAGTCAAGCGGCTGGGTCGCGAATTCGCCGACGAGGAATCCGAGCATGTGGTCGCGCTCGACAAGTGGATCGAGCGGACGCCCCGGCCGAGCGCCGATTGGGCGGTCGACGCCGAGCCGGCGCAGTCGGTGGATTGAGCTTCCAATCCTCGCCCAGGCGGGATGGCACCGCCGTCGCCGCCTGGGCGGGATTATGAAATTTTTCGGACGCGGCGGCGGATTGCTTGAAAAGCGATATCGCTTGGATATAGGATTGTCGGATCAATTCCATCCGAGGCGGATTATCCATGCCCAACAAACCCTCCGAGCCGGCCAAGCCGGTTGACGCGGCGGTCGCGCCCGCCGACAAGCCCAAAGCCCAACCCAAGCCGGCCGCCGCCAAGGCCGCGAAGCCGGCCAAGCCGGTCAAGGCGCCCGTCGCCAAGGCCGCGAAGCCGGCCAAGCCGGTCAAGGCGCCCGTCGCCAAGGCCGCGAAACCGGCCAAGCCGGCAAAGGCGCCGGCCGCCAAGGTCGAGAAGCCCGCCAAGCCAGCCAAGGCGGTGACGCCGCCGCCGCCCGCGCCCGTCATCGACGTCGCTTCCGCCGAAAAGGACAAGGCCAAAAAGAAGGATAAGGTGGTCGGCAAGGAGAAGCGGAAGAAGCACAAGAAGAAGAAGAAGGAAGCCGTCATCATCCGCTTCGAGGATGAGCAACTGACGGGCATCGATCGCCGCGCCGAAGGATTGGGCCTGTCCCGCGCCGCCTGGGTGCGGATGGTGGTGGCCCAGGCCCTGGGCAAGGCCGAATAGGCGGTCGGCGGGAAACGCTTGAACCCGACGGGCGATGCCGTGGACACTGACGCCTCCAGCCATCATGGAAGGGGCCGAGATGACCGCGACATTGCCCGTCTGCTACCTGGCCGGTCCGGCGATCTTCCATCCGGCCGCCAAGGCGCTCTATCGGTATCAGGTCGAACTCTGCCGGACCCACGGACTGGCGGCCCTGACGCCGATGGACGAGACCGGCCCCGTCGCCGGAATGTCGCCGGCCGAACGGGCGGCGGCCATCCGCGACGCCAATATCGATAAACTTCGCGCCTGCGACGTGGTGCTGGCCTGCGTCTCGCCCTTTCGCGGCCCTGGTGCCGACGCCGGTACCGCCTGGGAAATGGGGTATGCCGAGGCGTTGGGCAAGCCGGTGGTGGCCTGGTGCGAGAGCGTCGAGCCCTATGTCCAGCGGGTGCCCCATGACCGCGACGCCGACGGCCGCCTGTTTTGTCGCCAGCACGGTATGCAGGTCGAGGATTTCGGCCTGGCCGACAATTTGATGCTGGCCGCCGGCCCGGTGGCTGTGCAGCCGGACTTCGAAACGGCGGTCAAGCTGGCCGCTCGGCTGGCCGCCGGTCCCCCGCACTGACGGCGGGACGAATCCCGACCGCGGCCCAAGTCGGCTACTTGGCCGGCTTGTCGATCAGGTTGATGTAGGAATCGCCGGTCGGGGCCGCCTTGGCGCCGCCACCGCTTGGATTGTCGAGCGGCGTCGGCTCCTCGGAACCGCCATTGGCGATCACCGAGCGCCGGTGCTGGCGGAACAGGCTGCGCACCGCCGCGTATTCGTCGATGGAATTGCGGCGGATGTCGCGCATGGGCTCGAGGAAGGCGGTGCGGGTGTCGAGGGTGTCGCCACCCAAGCGGGTGTAGTTGATCGCCGCCAGCCCCTGGGCCGCGAACACGGCGCTGGTCGGATCGGCGAACATCTCGGCGGCGCGGCCGGTGCCGTCGCGCAGCGTGGTCGGTCCGATCAGCGGCAGCACCAGATAGGGGCCCTCGTCGACCCCCCAGACCGCCAGGGTCTTGCCGAGATCGTTCTCGTGGGCCTTGGCGCCGCCGCTATCGGCGGTGGCGTCGTCGGCGCCCAGCACGCCGAAGGTCGAATTGATGAAGAAGCGGCCGAGCGCGTCGGCCGAGGCCTTGGTATCGCCCTGGAGCAGGTCGTTGCCGGCGACGAAGGGCTCGCGCAGATTGGTCAGGACGTTGTGGACGCCCTTGCGCAGCCAATCGGGGGCGCTGTCATGATAGGCCTGGGCGACCGGTTCCATCAGGTTGCGGTCGAGATAGTTGTTGAAGTCGTAGACGGCGCGGTTGGTCGGTTCGAGCGGGTCGTTGACCGCCGCCGCCTCGGCTCGCTCCTCCGGGTCACTCGGTGTGGCGGCGCAGCCGGCCAACAAAGCCAGGGCACCCACGGCCAGAACGGTAAATACCCCTCGCATCGTCGGAACTCCTTGCGCAACGTCGTCAACGGCCCGGGCCCCCCCGGCGGATGAAACAATAAGCCGAGTCGGCGAGGATCGCCATAACGGCGTTTGTGAACGCGGGGGGATGGTCCTCGACCGAGTGTCCTGCTAGCCTCTGCCCGCCAATGAGAGAGGACGCGATGATCACCCTGCACGCCCGGCCGCTGACCGCCGAGGCCTTTCGGCCGTTCGGCGACGTTGTCGAGGAGCCCGCCGCCGACGGCGATGCGCGGCCCGACCGCCGTTTCGACGATCTCGCCGGTCTCGATGCCGGCGAAGACGGCGTGCCGATGCTGAGCCTGCTGCGCATGCGTTCGACCATCGCGCTGCCCTTTCGGCCGGCCAAGCTGGAGCGCCATCCGCTGGGCAGCCAGGCCTTCGTGCCGTGCGCGCCGCTGCCCTTCCTGGTCCTTGTCGCCTCGGGCGGCGACCGTCCCGATCTCGCCACGCTGACGGCTTTCCTGACCGACGGACGCCAGGGCGTCAATTATCGCAAGGGCGTCTGGCACGGGCCGATGTCGCCGTTGGTGGCGGGAACCCTGGTGGTGGTCGACCGCAAGGGGCCGGGCGTCAACACCGAGTTCTTTCATCTCGACGAGCACCCGGTGACGGTATTGCCGGCCGTCTGACGCCGCGCGCCAAGCATGCCGGTTTTGCGTGGCACGCCGCCTGGGCGGGGTGCTAGCCTCCGGGGCATCCCCGCATCGGAGAGTTCGCTTTGTCCATATCGACCGCTCCGGCGCGCCAGGGGGACGGCACCGTCTTCGCCGTGCTGCTGTCCCTGAGCGTCTGCCACATGTTGAACGACATGAACCAGTCGCTGCTGGCCGCCCTTTATCCGACGGTCAAGGAATCGATGGCGCTGTCCTTCACCCAGATCGGCGGTATCACCCTGGCCTTTCAAGCCACCGCCTCGCTGTTGCAGCCGTTGGTCGGGCTTGTCACCGACAAGCGGCCGCTCTACCGCTCGCTGTCGGTCGGCATGCTGTTCACCCTGTCGGGGTTGTTGCTGCTGTCGGTGGCCTCCAGCTATCCGCTGCTGCTGGCCTCGGCAATGCTGATCGGCAGCGGTTCGGCGGTATTTCACCCCGAATCGTCGCGGGTGGCGCGGCTGGCCTCGGGCGGCCGCCACGGCCTGGCCCAATCGCTGTTCCAGGTCGGCGGCAATTTCGGCTCGGCGATCGGGCCGCTGCTGGCGGCGTTCATCGTCATCGGCCGCGGCCAGGCGACCATCGCCTGGTTCGCCGGCGGGGCGCTGCTGGCCAGCGCCATCCTGTGGCGGGTCGGTTCGTGGTACCGGGATCACGTCACCCGCGTCGCCGCCGTGCGCAAAGCCGCGCCCCGGCATCGGCTGAGCCGGCGGCGGACCGCCTTCGCGCTGGCGATCCTGGTGTGCCTGGTGTTCTCGAAGAACGTCTATCTGGTCAGCATTTCCAGCTTCTACACCTTCTATCTGATCGAGACCTTCCAGCTGGCGGTGCGGGACGCCCAGATCTGCCTGTTCGTCTTCCTCGGCGCGGTGGCGGCCGGAACCGTGCTGGGCGGTCCGGTCGGCGACCGCATCGGCCGCAAGCACGTCATCTGGATATCGATCCTGGGCGTCGTTCCCTTCACCCTGGCGCTGCCCTATGTCGGGCTGGCCGCGACAGTGGCGCTGTCGGTGGTGATCGGCCTGGTACTGGCCTCGGCCTTTTCGGCCATCATCGTCTTCGGCCAGGAATTGGTGCCCGGACGGGTCGGCCTGATCGCCGGCCTGTTCTTCGGACTGGCCTTCGGCGTCGCCGGGATCGGCGCGGCGGCGCTGGGTATCCTCGCCGACCACACCAGCATCGGCTTCGTCTATCGAGTCTGCGGGTTCCTGCCGCTGTTCGGCATCCTCGCCGCCTTCCTGCCCGACATGCGCGCCGCCACGGCCCCTGGCGGGGAGCCCGTGACGGTCGAAGGTTAGGGCGTTCTTTCGGCGGCGGCGATGTCCGCTTCGGTCCACAGGCGGCGGTCGGGGGGGATCGGCCAGGCGCGGTGGCGTTCGGCCAGCCGTTGCCGATACCAGTCCTGGTAATCGGCGATGCCGTTGACGTCGAGGGTGTCGTAATCGACGGTGACGGCCAGATCGAGGTAGGCATCCAGATTGGCGAGATCGGGGCGGGGCAGGTTGCCGCTCGCGTAATCCTTCCACATCCCCTCGTAGAGCCCCTCCAGGCTTTTCACCAGCAGCGGAGTGTCGAACAGCACGCACCCGTCGCGGTTGGCTTCAAGCTTGTCCCTGATCCCCTTCAACCGGGCGCGGTCGGTGCCGAGCGCCACCGCCAGTTCGACGAAATCCTCGGGCGTCTCGCAGATCATTTCGTCCTGTCCGGCGGCGCGCACCAGGCTGCCGCAGACCCGCGCGGCGAAGCCGCGCCCCGGCACGGTCAGCACCGGTACGCCCATCCACAGGGCGTCCGAGGCGGTGGTGTGGGCGCCGTAGGGCGCCGAATCGAGGAACAGGTCGGCCAGCGGATAGCGGACCAGATGATGGGGATTGGCCAGCGGCGTGGCGAAAACCAGGCGGTCGGGCGCCACGCCGCGGCTCTCGGCGGAAGCCCGCAGGCTGGCGTTGGCATCGCCGCCATCCAGCAACCACAGCACGCTGTCCGGCACCCGTTTCAGGATCTCCATCCAGCGGTCGAAGGTGTGGCGGCTGATCTTGTGCACGCCATTGAAGCTGCAATAGACCATCGCCGTTTCCGGCAGTCCGGCCTGCTGGCGCGAGGGCCGGTTGGGCGCCAGTTCCCGCTGGCGGTCGTTGGGCTGGTAGCAGGGGAGACGGACCACCTTCTCGGCGTAATAGATCTCGGATTCCGGCGGGATGATGAAGTCGTCGGCGATGATGTAATGGTGGTAGGGCGTTCCCATGCTGCCCGGATAGCCCAACCAGTTCACCTGAATCGGCGCTGGGCGCAGGGCTACCGCCTTGGGGCGGGCGTCCTTGGTGTGGCCGTTGACGTCGACCAGGATGTCGATGCCGTCCTCGGCGATGCGCCGGGCGGCGTGCTCGGCGTCCATCTCGCCAAGATCGATCCAATGCTCGACCCCGGCCTTGATGCGCCGCTGCACCCCGTCATCGACCGCTTTGCCGCAGTAATAGGCGAAGACCTCGACCCGCTTGCGGTCGTGCAGTTCGAACATTCCCGCCATCAGGAAACCCACCGCGTGCTCGCGCAGGTCCGACGACAGGTAGCCGATCTTCAGGCGGCCGTGCCGCTTGGCCGGCTTGCGCCTGGTCTCGGCCAGGGGGGCGGGGGCGCCGAAGCAAAGACGGCTTTCGTTCCAGGCCGCCGCCAGATGGAACATGGGGTCGTCGGCATGGGCCGCCGCCGAAAGCGGGCCGATGCCGCTTAGCAGCGCCTCGCGGCCGACCCGCTCCCACGGCGCGATGGCCGGCCATTTGCACTGGTTGAGCCGCAACGAGATGAAATGCTGGATGACGTCGCGCTGCGCCGGGTTGAGGTCCAGGCTCTGGCGCAGGGCGTCCTCGGCCATGGCCGCCTTGCGCTCGGCTTCGAGGACGCGGCCGATATCCTTGAACGCCTTGCTCTTGTAGCCGATGGTGTCGGCGGTGACGGGGGCGAGGCGCTCCGCCACCTTCAGCCATTGGGTGATGGCCGAGCCGATGGCCCCCGCCCGCTCATGCACGCCGGCCAGGTTGATGTGGGACGGATAGAAATCGGCGTTCAGCGCGACCGACCGCTCCAGCGCCTGGCGCGCGCCGTCGATGTCCCCGGAATCGGACAGGGCGACCGCGTAATTGAACAGAATGGCGTAGAGCAGCGGCGCGTCGGCGTTCTGCTGGATCCACAGCTTGTAGAGCAGAATCGTCAGGTCGCTGCCGCCGGCCGCCTTGAGTTTGGCCGCCGCCTCGATTACCTCGCCGGCCGACATGTTGCGGTCGGCGAGCGTCTTCACCGCCGCGAAAAACAGCTCCGATGCCATTTGGTCTTCCGCCCCCTCAGGTCACCGCCGCCAGGGCGTTGGACTGGGCGAGCGTCATCCCCTGGATCTGGGTCGAGGTGAAGGCGTTGGCCTGGGTGATCGACAGATTGCTGATCTGGGTGACGCTCAACCCCTGGATCTGGGTCGAGGACAGGTCATGCAGCTGGGTGGTGGTCAGGCCGTTGATCTGGGTGGTGGCGTCGAGGGCGCCGATCGCCGTCGAGGTCAGGCCGGCGAACTGCGTGGCGGAGTCGAACGCCCCGATCTCGGTCGATGTCAGGCCCTTGACCTGGGTGGCGCTGAGCACGCCCAGCTGGGTCGAGGTCAGCCCGGTCAACTGGGTGCCGGAATCGAGCGCCCCCAATTGGGTCGAGGTCAGGCCCCGGACCTGGGTGGCGGCATCGAGCGCCCCCAATTGGGTCGAGGTCAGGCCGTTGATCTGGGTGGCGGCGTCCAGGGCCGCGATCTCGGTCGAGGTCAGGCCGTTGATCTGGGTGGCGCTGTCCAGCGCCGCGATCTGGGTCGAGGTCAGGCCCTTGACCTGGGTGTTGCTGAGCGCCCCCAGCAAGGTCGAGGTCAGGCCGCCAAGCTGGGTGGTCGGAGACAGCGCCCCGATCTGGGTCGCGGTCAGGCCGCTGAGCTGGGTGGCGCTGTCCAACGCCGCGATCTGGGTCGCGGTCAGGCCGTTGATCTGCGTGGCGGCGTCAAGATCGCCCAACTGGGTCGAGGTCAGGCCGGACAATTGGGTGGTGGCGTTCAAGGCTCCGACCTCTGCCGAGGTCAGCCCCTTCAGTTGGGTGCCGCTGAGCGCCGCCAGCATGTTCGAGGTCAGGCCCTTCAACTGGGTGGTCGGGGTGAGCGCCCCGATCTGGGTCGATGTCAGGCCGCTGATCTGGGTGGCGGTGTCCAACGCCCCGATCTGGGTCGAGGTCAGGCCGTCGATCTGAGTGGTGGGGTCGAGCGCGCCCAATTGGGTCGAGGTCAATCCGCTCAACTGGGTCGCCGCGTCCAGGCCGCCGATCTCGGCCGAGGTCAGGCCCTTGATCTGGGTGGTGCTCAATTCCGTCAGTTGCGCCGAGGTCAGGCCCTTGAGCTGCGTGGCGGCGGCGAGCTCACCCAATTGGGTCGAGGTCAGGCCCCTGACCTGGGTGGTGCTGAGCGTGGACAGCTGGGTCGAGGTCAGACCGGACAACTGGGTGGTGGGATCAAGCTCGCCCAACTGGGTCGAGGTCAATCCGGTCAACTGGGTGGCGGTGTCGAGCGCTCCGACCTCGGCCGAGGTCAGGCCCTTGATCTGGGTGGTGCTGAGGGCCCCCAGCTGGGTCGAGTTCAGGCCGGACAGCTGGGTGGTGGCGTCGAGCTCGCCCAATTGGGTCGAGGTCAGGCCGCTGATCTGGGTGGTGGCGTCGAGCGCGCCCAATTGGGTCGAAGTCAGGCCGCTGATCTGGGTGGTGGCGTCGAGGTTCCTGAGATCGGTCGAATTGAGGCCGGACAATTGGGTGGTGGAATCCAGCGCGCCCAACTGGGTCGAATTCAGGCCCTTGATCTGGGTGGAGCTGAGCGACGCCAGTTGAGTCGAGGTCAGGCCGGACAGCTGGGTGCCGGCGTCCAATACCCCCAATTGGGTCGAGGTCAGACCCTTCAATTGCGTGGTGGCGTCGAGCGATGCCAGTTGGGTCGAGGTCAATCCGTCGATCTGGGTGGTGGCGTCGAGTGTCGCCAATTGGGTCGAGGTCAGGCCGGTCAACTGGGTGCCGGCATCGAGCGCCCCCAATTCGGTCGAGGTCAGCCCCTTCAGCTGGGTGGCGGTGCCCAGGCCGCCCAATTGGGTCGAGGTCAGGCCGGATAGCTGGGTGGTAATGTCCAATTCGCCCAACTGGGTCGAGGTCAGGCCCTTGACCTGGGTGGTCGACAAGGTTCCCAGCTGGGTCGAGGACAGGCCGCTGACCTGGGTCGCGGCCAAGGCCTGAATTTGGGTCGAGGTCAGGCCGGACAATTGGGTGGCGGTGTCCAGCGTGCTCAGCTGGGTCGAGGTCAGGCCGCCAAGCTGGGTGGACACATCCAGCGCCCCCAGCTGGGTCGAGGTCAGGCCGGTCAGCTGGGTCGAGGCGTCGAGGCTGCCCAGCTGGGCCGAACTCAGGCCGCTCAACTGGGTCGAGGCGTCCAGCGCCGCGATCTGGGTCGAGGTCAGGCCGGACAGCTGGGTGTCGATGTCCAGCTTGCCCAATTGGGTCGAGGTCAGGCCGTTGATCTGGGTGCTGGCGTCCAGCGTGCCCAGTTGGGTCGAGGTCAGGCCATTCAGCTGGGTGGTGGTGTCGAGGTTGCCGATCTCGGTCGAGGTCAGCCCCTTGATCTGGGTGGTGGTGGTCAGGTTGCCGATATCGGTCGAGGTCAGACCCTTGAATTGATTGGCGGAAAGCGCGGCGATTTCGGTCGAGGTCAGGCCGGACAACTGCGTGGTGGTGTCCAGCGCCATGATCTGGGTCGAGGTCAGGCCGCTCAACTGGGTGGCGGAATCCAGCGCGGCGATCTGGGTCGAGGTCAGGCCGGATAGCTGGGTGGTGGCGTCCAGTCCCCGCAACTGGGTCGAGGTCAGACCGGACAGCTGGGTGCCGGCATTGAGAATCGCCAGGTCGGTCGAGGTCAGGCCCTTGATCTGGTTGCCGCTCAGGCTGCCCAGTTGGGTCGAGGTCAGGCCGGAAATCTGGGTGGCGGCGTCCAGCGCCGCCAATTGGGTCGAACTCAGGCCGTTGACCTGGGTGGCGGCATCAAGCGCCCCCAACTGGGTCGAGGTCAGGCCGGACAGCTGGGTATTGGCGTCCAGCGCCCGCAATTGGGTCGAGGTCAGGCCGGATAGCTGGGTGGTGGCGTCGAGTGCCGCCAACTGGTCCGAACTGAGGCCGTCGATCTGGGTGGCGGCGTCCAGCACGCCCAACTGCGTCGAGGTCAGGCCGGGTATCTGGGTGGCGGTGTCCAGTTCGCCCAGTTGGGTCGAACTCAGGCCCTTGATCTGGGTGGTGGAGAGCGCCCCCAAGCCGGTCGAGGTCAGGCCGGGGACGATGTCCAATTCGCCCAGTTGGGTGGCGGTCAGACCGCTCAACTGGGTGTTGGGGTCCAGGCTGGACAATTGGGTTGAGGTTAGGCCGGACAGCTGGGTGGTGGCGTCGAGCGCCCCCAGATCGGTCGAGGTCAGGCCGGTCAATTGGGTGGTGGAGTCGAGCGTGCCGAGTTGGGTCGAGCTCAGGCCGCCGATCTGGGTGGTGGAAAGCGTTCCCAGTTCGGTCGAGGTCAGGCCGGTCAGTTGGGTGTCGACGTCGAGCGTGCCGAGCTGGGTCGAGGTCAGGCCCTTGATCTGGGTGGTGGAGAGCGCCCCGAGTTCGGTCGAGGTCAGGCCGGTCAATTGGGTGGCGGTGTCGAGCGTCCCCAATTGGGTCGAGGTCAGGCCGGTCAGTTGGGTGCCGGAATCGAGCGCGCCCAATTCGGTCGAGGTCAGGCCGGTCAACTGGGTGGCGGTGTCGAGCGACCCCAATTGGGTCGAGGTCAGGCCGCCGATCTGGGGGGTGCTGAGCGCGCCCAGCTGGGTCGAGGTCAAACCGGTCAACTGGGTGGCGGTGTCGAGCGTCCCCAATTGGGTCGAGGTCAGGCCGGTCAGCTGGGTGGCGGCGTCGAGCGCCGTCAGCTGGGCCGAGGTCAGGCCGGTCAACTGGGTGGCGGTGTCGAGCGTCCCCAACTGGGTCGAGGTCAGGCCGGTCAACTGAGTGGCGGTGTCGAGCGCTCCGACCTCGTCCGAGGTCAGACCCTTGATCTGGGTGGTGCTGAGCGTTCCCAACTGGGTCGAGGTCAAGCCGTTGAACTGGGTGGCGGTGTCGAGCGCCCCCAGCTCGGTCGAGGTCAGGCCGGCCAATTGGGGCGTGCTCAAGCTGCCGATTTGGGTCGAGGTGATGCCGGTCAGCTGGGTGGAGACGTCGAGCGCGCCCAACTGGGTCGAGGTCAGGCCCTTGATCTGCGTGGTGCTCAGGCTGCCAAGCTGGGCCGAGTCGAGACCGCTCAGCTGAGTGGTGGCATCGAGCGCCCCCAATTCGGTCGAGGTCAGACCGGTCAACTGGGTGGCGGCACCCAACGTCCCCAATTGGGTCGAGGTCAGGCCGTTCAGCTGGGTGGTGACATTCAACGCCCGCAATTGGGTCGAGGTCAGGCCGGTCAATTGGGTCGAGACGTCGAGCGCCGCCAGATCGGTCGAGGTCAGGCCGGAAATCTGGGTGGCGGCGTCCAGAATCCCCAACTGGGTCGAGGTCAGGCCGGAAATCTCGGAGGTCGTGTCCAGCGCATTGATCTGTGTGGCGGTCAGGCCCTTGATCTGGGTCGTCGACAGCGCGTGGATCTGGGTCGAGCTCAGGCCCTTGACCTGGACGGTGCTGAGCGAGCCGATGTCGGTCGAACTGAGGCCGGTGAGCTGGGTGGCGGCGTCGAGGGCGCCGATCTCGGTCGAGGTCAGACCGGTCAACTGGGTGAGGTAGTCGAGCGCGCCGATCTCGGTCGAGGTCAGGCCGGAAATCTCGGTGGACGGGTCGAATACCCCCAGTTGCTGCGAGGTCAGGCCGTGAATCTGGGTGGTGGACAGCGATCCCAGTTCGGTCGCGGTCAAACCTTTGACCTGGGTGGTGGACAGCACCCCGATCTGGGTCGAGGTCACGCCGTTCAATTGCTGGGTGGTCGACAGCGATCCCAACTGGGTCGAGGTCAGGCCGCGGACCTGGGTGGTGGACAGCGCTCCCAGCTGGGTCGAGGTGATGCCGGTCAGCTGGGTGGAAACGTCGAGCGTGGCGATCTCGGTCGAAGTCAGACCCTTGACCTGGGTGGTGCTGAGCAGGCCGAGCTCGGTCGAACTGAAGCCATTCAGCTGGGTGGACGTGTCGAGCGACCCCAATTGGGTGGCGGTCAGCCCAGTCAACTGTGTGGCGGTGTCAAGCGACCCCAACTGGGTCGAGGTCAGGCCGGCGACCTGGGTGGTCGACAGCGCGCCCAGCAGGGTCGAACTGAATCCGGTCAGCTGGGTGGAAACGTCGAGCGCACCGATCTCGGTCGAGGTCAGTCCACCGATTTGGCCGGTGGTGAACACCTTGAACTGGGTCGAGGTCAGGCCGGTCAATTGGGAGGAAACGTCGAGTGCGCCCAACTGGGTGGCGGTCAGGCCCTTGACCTGGGTGGTGGACAGCGCCTTCAACTCGGTCGAGGACAGGCCGTTGACCTGGGTGGTGGCGTCGAGCACCCCCAGCTGGGTCGAGGTCAGGCCGGTTAACTGGGTCGAGACGTCGAGTGCTGCCAACTCGGTCGAGGTGAACCCCCTGACCTGGACGGTGGAGAGCGATCCCAACTGGGTCGAACTGAATCCACTCAACTCAGTCGATGGATCAAGGACGCCCAACTGGGTTGACGTCAGGCCGTTCAACTGGGTGGCGGTGTCCAGCGATCCCAACTGGGTCGAGGTGAAGCCCTTGACCTGCCCGGTGGACAGCGCCCCCAGCTGGGAGGCGGTCACGCCGGTCAATTGGGTGGAGACGTCGAGCGCCCCGACCTCAGTCGAGGTCAGGCCCTTGAACTGGTTGACGCTCAGATTGCCCAATTGGGTCGAGGTCAGGCCGCCAAACTGGGTCGAAACGTCGAGCGTCCCCAGTTGGGTCGAGGTCAGGCCCTTAAGCTGGGTGGTGCTCAGGTCGTTAAGCTCGGTCGAACTGAAGCCGCTCACCTGGGTGGTGGTGTCGAGGACGCCCAACTGGGTGGCGGTCAGGCCGGTCAGCTGGGTCGAGACGGTGAGCGCGCCCAGCTGGGTCGAGGTCAGGCCCTTGACCTGGGTGGTGGACAGTGCCCCCAGTTCGGTCGAGGTCAGGCCGGAGAATTGGGTCGAGACGTCGAGCGTTCCCAGCTGGGTCGAGGTCAGGCCCCGAACCTGAGTGGTGCTGAGGGTGCCGAGCTGGGTCGAGGTCAGGCCGGTCAACTCGGTCGTCACGTCGAGCGTGCCCAATTGGGCGGCGGTCAGTCCGGCCAATTGAGTGGCGGTGGCAAGCGCGCCCAACTGGGTCGAGGTCAGCCCCTTGATCTGGGTGGTGGACAGCCGGCCCAACTGGGTCGAGGTCAGACCGGTCAACTGGGTCGAGACGTCGAGCGCGCCCAGTTGGGTCGAGGTCAGGCCGTTCAATTGGGTGTTGGGGGCCAGCGAACTGAGCTGGGTCGAGGTTAGTCCGGCCAGTTGGGTGGTGCTGAGCGTTCCCAGCCCGGTCGAAGTGAGTCCTGCCAACTGGGTGGCGGTGGCGAGCGCGCCCAATTGGGTCGAGGTCAGGCCCTTGATCTGGGTGGTGGTAAGGGATCTGAGTTCGGCCGAGGTCAATCCGGTCAACTGGGTCGAGACATCGAGCGCGCCCAATTCGGTCGAGGTCAGGCCGGCCAATTGGGTGTTGGTGCTGAGCGCCCCGATCTGGGTCGAGGTCAGGCCGGTCAATTGGGCCGAGACGTCGAGCGCCCCCAGCGCGGTCGAGGTCAGATTTTTGATTTGGGTGGTGCTGAGCGCCCCCAACTGGGTCGAGGTCAACCCGGTCAACTGGGTGGCGACGTCCAATCCCCGGAGTTGTGCCGCCAGCAGGCCGCTGATCTGAGTGGTGGCGTTCAGCGCCCCCAATTGGCTCGAGGTCAGCCCGCCGATTTGCGTGGTGGTGAGCCAGCCGATTTCGGTCGAGCTCAGGCCGCTCAGCTGGGTCGACGCGTCCAGCGTTCCCAACTGGGTCGCGGTCAGGCTCCGAAGCTGTCCGGCGGCCAGGGCGCCCAGCTGGGTCGAGGTCAGGCCGTTCAGCTGGGTGCCGGTATCCAACGCCGTCAACTGCGTCGCGGTCATGCCCTTGATCTGGGTGGTGGACAGCGAACCCAGCAGAGTCGCGTTCAGTCCGGTCAATTGGGTGGTGACGCCAAGCGCCCCCAATTGGTTCGCGGTCAGTCCGGTCAACTGGGTCGAGGTATCCAGAACCGCCAGTTCGCTTGAGGTCACGCCCAACAATTGAGCCCGGCTCAGGGCGCCCAACTGGGTCGAGGTCAGGCCGCCGAACTGGCCGGTGCTCAACAGGCCGAGCTGGGTCGAGGTCAGGCCCTTGATCTGGGTGGTGCTGAGGGTGCCGAGCGCGGTCGCGTCCAGGCCGCTTAACTGGGTGGCCGCGCCCAGACTGGCAAGCTGGGCGGCGCTCAGGCCGCCCAACTGGGTGCCGGTGTCCAGCGCCCCCAATTCGGTCGAGCTCAGGCCCTGTAGCTGGGTGGTGCTCAGCGAGTGGATCTGGGTCGAGGTCAGGCCGTTCAGCTGGGTCGAGACGTCGAGCGACCTCAGTTCGGTCGAGGTCAGACTGGCAATCTGGCCGGTACTCAATTCGCCGATTTCGGTCGCGGTCAGGCCGCTCAGCTGGGTGGCGGTGTTCAAGGCCGCCAGTTGGGTTGCCTTCAGCCCGGCCACCTGAGTGGCGCTCAACTGCCCCAGTTGGGTCGAGGTCAGGCCGGCAAATTGGGTGAGAGACAAATTTGTCAGTTGGGTTGCGGTCAGGCCGGATAGCTGCGTAAAGGCGTCCAAGCCCCCCAGCTGGGTCGCACTCAAGCCCCGGTCTTGGTAGATACTGAGCGCGCCCAACTGCGTCGAAGTCAGGCCGGATAGTTGGGTGGCGGTGTTCAGCGCCCCGATTTCGGTCGAAGTGATGCCCTTGATCTGGGTGGTGGACAGCGATCCAAGTTCATCCGAGGTTAGGCCGGAAAGCTGGGTGGCGATGTCGAGCGACGAGAGTTGCAGGGAGGTCAGCCCGGAAAGTTGGGTGCTGGAATCCAGCGCGCCGAGATCGGTGGCGGTCAGGCTCTTGATCTGGCTCGTCCGCATCTCGCCGAACTCGGTCGAGGTCAGGCCGGCGAGTTGGGTGGCGGCGATCCCCGCCAGGGCGGTGGTCGTCAGGGCCGTCACCTGGCCGGCGCTCAAGACGGCCAATTGCTGGGCGTCGAAGACGATCTGGGTATTGGTCAGGGCCGCGACCTGTGAGGCCGACAGCGCCTGGACCTGCGTCGTCGCCAGGTCTTGGACCTGGGTCGAATCCATCGCCTTCAGCTCGGTGGCGGTCAAGGCCGCCACCTGACTCGAACTGAGCGACGTGATGTCCGTCGCCGTCAAGCCGCGGATGGTTGTGGTCGTCAACCCCGCGATCTGGGCAGGGGTCAGCGAGGAGATGGATGAGGTCACGGCGGTTCTCCACTCGCGGGTGGGAATCCACGCATTCTGTCGTGGCTTCTCCCACAGGATAGTTGGCGCCTTTTCGCGTCCAGGCTCAAGGCAATAATCGCGCGCGAACGGCAAAACGCGTCCGTTATCGACGGAATTTCCGTCGATATACGTTCTCCGCGAGCGTTGGGGCTTTTCACCTATCGGGCCAAGACCTTATCATCGGCGGGGACGGAGCTTTCACGGTGATGCGCGTGGAGCAGGGCAAGCGGGGCGCGTTGGCGGGAATGGCGGGGGCGCTCCGGCGGCTGCGCCCGTCGCCGTTGGCGTTGAAGATCGCCATCATCGCCCTGGTCCTCGATGGCTTCGTGCTGTCGCTGGCCGGGGTATCGGCTTACGGCAACTACCGGCAGCACTACATCCGCGCCGAGATCATCTCGCGCAATCTCTCTGCCGTGCTGGCCGAGACCGTCCGCGGCTATCTCGACCGCATGGATTTCGGCCTGCGGGTGGCCACCGACGGCGCCGAGCGGGAAGCGAAGCTGGTTGGGGGCGACCAATCCATCGTCGACGAGGCGTTGCGCAAGGCCCATGCCCGCGTCCCCGAAGCCACCGCGTTCTGGGTCGCCGGCGCCGACGGCGTCACCCGCCGCGGAAGCCAGGGTGTCGGCGCGTTGAACGACGTCGATCTCAGCGATCGCGACTATTTCCGTTATCTGCGTGACCACCCCGACGCCGGGATGGCCATTTCGCGGCCGCTGGTCGGGCGGATCAGCGGACAGTGGGTGATGGTGCTGGCCCGCCGGATCACCACCGCCGACGGCGGCTTTGGCGGGATCGCCTACGCCTCGATGCCGGTGCGACGGTTGTCCGAAATTTTCTCCAGCGTCGATCTCGGCCGCGACGACGGCATCAGCATGCGCGGGCCCTTGCCGGATCTCGGGGCCATCGCCCGCTTTCCCGAGACGGTCGGCGGCCGGCCCGCCGTCGGCAATCCTGCCGTCTCGTCCGAATTGCGGACGATGACCGAGGCGTACCCGGACAAGGGAACCTATCTGGCCCGCGCGGGCATCGACGGCATCGAGCGCGTGCTCTCCTACCATCGCGTCGACGGCTATCCCTATTATGTGGTGGTGGGGCTGGCGACCTCACGGATCAGGGCGGACTGGCTGAGGGAAAATGTCGAGGTCTTCGCCCTCTCCCTGGCTTTCCTGGGGCTGACCGCGCTGGGCGGGCATTTCGCCCTGACGTCGCTCCGCACCCGGCAGGCGCTTGATGCGGAACTCAGGGGCGCGCTCGCCGTGTCGCAGGACCTGACGGCGGCGCTGGCCCACCGCAACGACGAGTTGGGCCGCTTCGCCGACATCCTCGCCCACCACATGCAGGAGCCGGTGCGCCAACAGCACATCTTCGCCCAGCATCTGGAGCGGTTGCTGCCGAAGCCGCTGGCTCCCGACGTGCAGCAGTCGCTCGCCGCCATCATCGACGCCGCCCGCCACCATCGCGCCCTGTTGCGCGATGCGCAGAAATACCTGGCGGTCGATCGCGCGGCGGCACCGGTTCGCGCCGCCAACGGCGATACGGCCCTCGATGCCGCGCTCGAGGGTCTGGGGGCGCGGCTGGCGGCGGCCGGGGCGGTGGTCGAGCGCGTGCCGCTGCCGGTCTTGGCCATCGGTACCTCCGCCCTGGCCGAAATCTTCACCGCCTTGATTGACAACGCCGTGGCCTATTGCCGCCAGGACGTCCCGCCGCACATTCGCGTTTCCGTCGAAATCGCCGGCGAAGCCGCCGTCGTCGCCGTCGCCGACAACGGCATCGGCATCCCGGCGGAATTCCACGAGCACGTCTTCGGCGTGTTCAAGCGGCTGAACCCGCGTCCCGACCATCCGGGGACCGGCATCGGCCTGGCCCTGGCCCGGAAGATCGTCGAGGCGGCCGGCGGCCGCATCTGGATCGAGCGGCCGGACGAGCCGGGAACCCGGATCTGCTTCAGTCTTCCCCTCGGGACCTGAGCCTCGATCAGCGCGACAGCAGCAGCACCAGCATCAGACCGCCGACGACGATGCGATACCAGGCGAAGGGCGCGAAACCGTGGCGGCCGATGAAGGCGATGAAGCCTCTGACCACCACCAGGGCGGACAAAAAGGCGGCGATGAAGCCGACGGCGATCAGGCCGGTGCCCTCCCAGGACAGTCCCGCCCAATTCTTGTAAAGGGAATAGACCGTGGCTCCCAACATGGTCGGGATGGCCAGGAAGAACGAGAACTCGGCGGCGGTCTTTCGCTCGACCCCCAGCAGCATCGAGCCCATGATGGTGGCGCCGGCGCGGGAGACGCCCGGCACCATGGCCAGCACCTGGCAGAAGCCGATGCCGAAGGCGAGGGCCGGCGACATGTCTTCGATGTCGTGGATGCGGGCGCGCTTGACCAGACGCTCGATCACCAGGATGGCGAACCCGCCGACCACCAGGGCCGATGCCGCGACCACCGGCGATTCCAGCAATTGCTTGATGTACTTGTAAAGGGTGGCGCCGATCACCGCCGCCGGCAGGAAGGCGATCAAGACGTTGCGCGCGAAGGCGAAGGACCTCGGCTGGCCCAAGGTCGTCGCCACGCCCCACAGGCGCCGCCAGAACACGACGCAGACCGCCAGCACCGCCCCCATCTGGATGACGATCTCGAAGGTTTTGCCGGGAGGGCCCTCGAAGCCGAGCATGTCGCCGATCAACAACAGGTGGGCGGTGCTCGACACCGGCAGGAATTCGGTCAGGCCCTCGACGATGCCAAGGAAAAACGCTTCCAGCACAGCTTGCATGATGATCCCGTTGATGCCCTCTGATGAGGCGCGGATCATGCTTGCTGACGGCCGGGGACGCAATCGCCAAAAGGCCGAAGGTCGCAAGACAGGCGGATTCGGGCGCCGCCGCGACGGCCTAGCCGCCGATTTCCTTGACGCCCGCTTTGTCGGTCTTGAAGACGTGGTTGATCAGCCATTCGCGCAGGAATGACATCAGATCGGCGGTCAGGGTCGCCTTGCCGGCGACGAACTCGGTCTGGAACGCCTCGACCTTGCCCACCAGATCGGCGTGGGTCCTTAGGTGTTGGGCGAGGCTCGACAGGCCGCCATCGCGCCAGATCACCTCTTCCCGGGCAAAGTGATCGCGGGTGTATTGCACCAGTTTGGCCAGGATATCGGCGGCGACGCTCCGCCCCTCGCCGGCATGCATGGCGTGGCTGAGGTCGTTGACGTACTGGACCAGCATCTTGTGGTCGGCGTCGATCACCGGGTGTCCCGTCAGCCAGGCCGGCCCCCATTCCAGGGTGGCGCCGCCGCTTTGCAGGCGGATCAGGAAATCGTCGGCGACCGCCCGCATCGATTCCGCCTCGCGGCTGAGATCGCGGGAGGCGTTGAAGACGGATAGGGCCGCTTGGCTGCTTTCGCGGGCGCCGTTGCTGACTTCGACGACGTTGCGCGCCACTTCCGAGGTGCCGGCGTGGGCCTCCTGGATGTTGCGGGTGATTTCCTGGGTGGCGGCGCCCTGCTCCTCGACGGCATTGGCGATGGCGCCGGAAACCGCGTCCAACTCGCGGATGGTCGCGGCGATGCCGCTGATCGCCTGGACCGCCTGTTCGGTCTGCTGCTGCACCGAGGCGATCTGGGCGCCGATCTCCTCGGTCGCCTTCCCGGTCTGGTTGGCGAGGTGTTTGACCTCGTTGGCGACGACGGCGAAGCCCTTGCCTGCCTCGCCCGCCCTGGCCGCTTCGATGGTGGCATTGAGCGCCAGCAGGTTGGTCTGGCTGGCGATATCGTTGATCAGGTTGACCACGGCGCCGATCTTGGTGGCCGCCTCGGCCAATCCGCGCACCAGTTGGTCGGTGGTTTCCGCTTCGGTCGCCGCGTTCTGGGCGATGACGCTGGCGCGCTCGACCTGGGCGGCGATCTCGCGGCTCGACGCCGCCAGTTCCTCGGACGCCGCCGCCACCGTCTGGACGTTGGCCGCCGCCTCCTCGCTCGCCGCCGCCACCGCGCTGGTGCGCTGGCCGGTTTCGTCGGAGATGTGGGTCATCGTCTGCGCGTTGCCCTCCAACTGGCCGGCCGAGGCGATCACGGTGCCGATGACCTCGACGATCTTGGTGTTGAACTCCTCGATCAGATGACCCTGGGCCTGCGCCGCTTTCTCGCGCTCGGCCTGCTGCTGCTTTTGCAGCTCGGCCAGTTCGCGGCCTTTGGCCAGGTTGACGCGAAAGACCTCCATCGCCTTGGCCATGTCGCCGATTTCATCGGGGCGCCCGGCCTCGGGGATGGCGATTCCCAGATCCCCGTCCGCCAGCATCCCCATCCTGCGGCGCAACCCGCCCATGTCGCGTCCGATGCCTCGGCCGACGCGCCAGGCGATCGCCACCGTCGCCGCCAGGACCAGCAACGCAACCGTGCCCAGCTTGAGCAGCAGGCGGACGAATTCCCGGTCGACGTCGTCGACGTAGACGCCGGTCCCCACCACCCAGCCCCAGGGTTCGTAGGTCACCGCCGAGGACACCTTGCGGAAGCTGGCCGACGCGCCGGGCTTGGGAAAATAGTAGTAGACGTGACCGCCGCCGGCCCGCGCCTTGGCGATCATCTCGCCGATATAGGCGTTGCCGTGGTCGTCGGTGGTCGACAGGAAGTTCTTACCTTCGCGATCCGCCTTCACCCCGTGGACGATGTTCGTTCCCGCGTAGTCATAAACGAAGAAGTAGCCGTCATCGCCGTAGTGCATGCCGCGAATGGCGGCCTTGGCCGCCAGCTGCGCCGCCGCCAGGTCCATCTCGCCGGCCTTGGCCTTGTCGTCGAAGACCTTGGCGGTGTCGCGCACCGCCTCCACCATGTTGCGGGTGAAGTCGATCTTGTCGTTCAGCATGCTTTCGCGCAACGAGACGGCGGCGAGGGCGGCGACGGCCACCAAGCCGACCGCGCCGATTCCAACCAGGGAGTAAATGCGCGTCGTCAACTTGATATTCATCGGCCCGCCCCCCGCGATCAACCTTTGCCCCTTAACATAGGCACCGATTCCCCCCCCTGGTAAGATGGGTTAAGAAAATTTTGCCTTGGTATGATTTGATTCGGGTTTCATCTCCCGGCCGGGCGGCGCCCGCTTGGCGCCGCCCTGTGAATGTTCCGTTGCAGGGCCAACGGGCCATGGAACGAAGCGCCAAGGCTGATTAGGCTGGCGCCAAAATCGCCGGGATCGCACCCGGAATCGGCAAGGAGCGTCTAATGGAATTTTTTCGGCGGTTGACCTTTCTGGTGTGCGCCCCGGCGTTTGACACCGACGATCTCGAAGGGGCCCGGGTTCACCAGATCACCACCGAGATCGAGCGGCTGGGCTTCGAGGTGGTGCGGGCGCGCCGGATTCAGGACGCCGAGATCGCGGTGCAGACCGACGCCGCCATCGGCTGCCTCCTGGTCGACTGGGGCAAGGGCGACAAGGGCGACGAGGCCACCGCCCTGATCAACCTGATGCGCCGGCGCGGCCTGGAGATGCCGATCGTCATCCTGGTGCGGGGCGAGCGCTTCGAGGACATTCCGGTCGACGTGCTGGATTACATCGACGGCTACGTCTTCCTGGCCGAGGAAACCCCGGAATTCATCGCCAAGAATCTGGTCAGCCGTTTGAAGCAGTTCGCCGAGACGCTGAAGACCCCGTTCTTCGGCGCCCTGGTCGATTACGCCGAGGAGGGCAACCAGCTGTGGACCTGCCCCGGCCACAACGGCGGCATCTTCTACAACCGCTCGCCCATCGGCCGCATCTTCGTCGAGCATCTGGGCGAGGCGGTGTTCCGCGACGATCTCGACAATTCCATCCTCGAACTGGGCGACCTGCTGACTCACGAGGGGCCGGCGCTACAGGCGCAGAAGGAGGCAGCCGTCATCTTCGGGGCGGAAAAGACCTACTTCGTGCTCAACGGCACCTCGGCGTCGAACAAGATCGTGCTGTCGGCGCTGGTGGCCGAGGACGATCTGGTGCTGTTCGACCGCAACAACCACAAGGCCGCCCATCACGGCGCCCTGCTGCTGGGTGGCGGCATCCCGATCTTCCTGGAAACCGACCGCAACGCCCGCGGCATGATCGGGCCGATCTACGATGCCGCCTTCGACGAGGAGGCCATCCGCCGCAAGATCCGCGACAATCCGCTGGTCAAGGATCCCGAGGCGTGGAAGCGGCCCAGGCCGTTCCGCGTCGCGGTGGTCGAGCAGTGCACCTATGACGGCACCATCTACAATGCCGAATTGATCCTGAAGCGGATCGGCCATCTGTGCGACTACATCCTGTTCGACGAGGCCTGGGCCGGCTTCCTCAAATTCCACCCCCTGTTCCGGGGCTGCTACGCCATGGGACTGAAGGACCTGGACGAGAACTCGCCCGGCATCATCTCGACCCAATCGACCCACAAGCAGTTGGCGGGCTTCTCCCAGGCCTCGCAGATTCATTTCCGCGACCGTCACATCAAGGGCCAGCGTCGCCGCGTCGAGCACCGCCGCTTCAACGAGACCTTCCTGCTGCATGCTTCGACCTCGCCGTTCTATCCGCTGTTCGCCTCGCTGGATGTCGGCGCGCAGATGATGCGGGGGCGCTCGGGCGAGGTGCTGTGGGACGACACCATCGATCTCGGCATCGAACTGCGCAAAAAGATTCGGGCGATCAAACGCGAGTTCGGCGAGAAGGAGAAGGCCCCCGCCCGCCAGTGGTTCTTCGAGCCCTTCGTCCCCGCCCGCGTCGCCCGGCCCGACGGCGAGGGCCTGGTGGCCTGGGAGGATTTGCCGACCGAGACCATCGCCGCTTCGCCCCAATGCTGGGAATTCGCTCCCGGCGAGGATTGGCATGGCTTCCGCCATGTCAGCAGGCGGGGCTACGCCATGACCGATCCCAACAAGCTGACCCTGCTCACCCCCGGCTTCGATTCCAACAGCGGCGCCTACGCCGATTACGGCATCCCGGCGCCGGTGGTGGCCCAATTCCTGCGCGAAAACCGGGTGGTCCCCGAGAAGAACGACCTCAATTCCCTGCTGTTCCTGCTGACCCCCGGGGTGGAATCAAGCAAGGCCGGCACTCTGATGTCGACCCTGGTGGCGTTCAAGCGCCGCCATGACGAGAACGCCCTGCTGGACGACGTCATTCCCGAATTCGTCCAGCGCCGCCCCGGCCGCTATCGCGGTCTGCGCATCCGGGAACTGTGCGGTCAGATGCACGCCTTCTACCGTGATGCCAACGTCAGCGCCATGCAGCGGGCCCAATTCGCCCCCGAGCATCGGCCCGACATGGTGATGCGGCCCAGCGACGCGGTGCGGATGCTGACCCGCAATCAGGTCGATTACCTGCCGCTCGACGAGGTCGAGGGCCGTGTCGCCACCACCTTGTGGGTGGTCTATCCGCCCGGCATCGCCACCATCATCCCCGGCGAGCGGCTGAACGCGCGGGCCAAGCCGATGCTCGACTACCTCAAGATGTTCGAGCGCAGCGCCAACCTGTTTCCCGGCTTCGAGGCCGAGATCCAGGGCCTCTACCGCGAAATCGAGGAGGACGGCCGCATCCGTTTTTATACCTACGTCGCCAAGGAATAGGACTGGGCTCCGATGCAGCTCTCCCCCGCCGCCGTGGTGATCCGGCCGTCGACCGAGGACGACGTGCCGGCCATGCTGGAAATCTACACCCGCCACATTCATCTCGGGGTCGGCGACCTCGGTTCCTACGTCGACGAGCCGCTCCAGGCCGAGGACATCAAGCAGCGGCGCAAGAACATGAAGAAGCACCGGCTGCCCCATTTGGTGGCCGAGGTCGGCGGGGTGGTGGCCGGCTACGCTTACGCCGTGCCGTTCCGCAAGCGCCCGGCCTATCGCTTCGCCCTCAAGCACTCCATCTACATCCACGTCGATTACCAACATGTCGGCATCGGCCGCCAGTTGCTGCCGGCCCTGATCGACGCCTGCGCCGCCGCCGGGTTCCACCAGATGATCGGCTATATCGACGGCGCCAATCAGGCGTCGTTACGCCTGCACGAGGCCTGCGGCTTCGAGCGGGCGGGGCTGCTGAAGGCGGTTGCCTTCAAGTACGGCCGCTGGAACGACTCGGTTCTGGTGCAGCGGGCGCTGGTTCGGGCCGAGGCGGAGGGCGACGCTCCCCGACATCCCGACGATATCGCGAAACCGTCACCGCCGAGTCCCTGACACTTCACTGGAGCGACCCGCGCCTTCGGGGGTATATGGCCCCCGACAAAGGCGGCGGCGGTGTTCCGGATGGTCGGCAGGCATGTGACGTCCTATTGCGAGACGGTCGAGGTCGCGGCGGCCGTCCTCAACGGTGGGATGGCGGCGGACGCCGATCTGATCGCGCTGGCCGAACGCCGGCTGGCGACGGTGATGAAATATTGCCCCGACTTCCGGTTGGACGGCATTTGCCCCAAATGGGAACGCCTGCGCCCCCTCATGGCCGCCGAATGACGTTCAGGCGGTGACCGCCGGGACCTGTGCCATCCGCTCCTACATGGCCATCGAAAGCCACGGATTGATCACCTCGATCCCGCACCCTTCAAAATCGGCGACGTTCCGCGTCGCCAGGGCGGCCCCGCGAGACCGTGCGATGGCCGCGATTTGGGCATCAGCCTGGGAAATCGGTCGCCCCTCTTGCCGTCGGGCCGTGGCGATGTCCGCATAGGCTTGGGCCGCCCCGGAATCGAACGGCAGGATGCGTCCATTGAAGATCGTGTCGAATGCCGTGCGGGCGGCTTCGGCCAAAGCATCGCGCCGCCGGCCTTCGGGCAACAGGGCAATGCCATACAGAACTTCGGCCTGGCTGACGGACGACAGGAACTGCATCTGGGCCGGAAGCCCGTCGATCCAGGCCAAGACCCGCGGCGCCGGTTCCGCCTTCATCAGTTCCGACAGGACGTTGGTGTCGAGCAGGATCATCCGCCGAAGCTCGGCGGCTCGCGCATGGGTTCGCGCGGCACTTCGGGCAGGTCCATTCCGCCCAAGGGCTTGAACAGTTTGTGGAGCGCCGAGCCCAGCCGCGCCGGTTCCCGCGACTCCTGGCTCAGTGACGAACGAAGGATGGCCCGAGCCTCATCCTCCATCGACCGCCCGTGCACGGCCGCTTGCACGCGCAGGCGCGACTTCAGTGATTCGTCCAGGTTCCGAATGGTGATGCTGGCCATGGCGCACCTCGTTCATCATTGATTGCATTATAGGCATTGATTGCGGAGTTGTCAGCCGGGAACCGGCCATGGGGTCATGGCTTCCGCCTGTACGCCATATCCCAATGCCCAGGCGTGACGGTGCCGAGCGGGAAGAACGAGAACGTCCCCATCACCAAGCAGGCTCGGCCCCACGGAATGCCGACAACCGACAAGAAGCACCCCGCGCCGACGACCCACCACGCCAGGCCGAGGATGCCTCCGCCGAACACCAGCCAAAGCAGATTGCCGATTGCCCTCATGATCGTTCCTCCGCTGCAAGCAACGCCCGCCTCCGCAGCCTGCGGCGACGGAAGGACCTGACTCAGGCGGCGCTTGCCGAGCGGATCGGTAAGAGCCTCGACACCGTGTCCAACATCGAGCGCGGCTTCAGCAGTACTCGCATCGAGACCATGGCGGCCATCGCTGCCGGCTTGTGCGTCGAACTGGCCGAGCTGTTCGAATGGAGCGAGCCGATCAGCCCCGACAAGGAGAAACGCAAAGCCGTCGAGCGCCTGGTGCGCCTGGTCGAGGGGGAAAGCGCCGAGACGGTCGAACGGGTGGTGACGATGGTGGAGGCGGCGCTGGGCGTGGGACGCAAGTCCTGAATGCCGGACGTGCCGTCACTTCTGCGGCACAAGCGGGAACAACAACGGCAGCAGTGCCGGAATCTCCTCGGTCGCCGTCTTCCAGACGATGTCGTGGTCAATGTCGAAGTAAGCGTGGATTAGCCGATTCCGCATCGAGACGATGGCCGGCCAGGGCACCCCCGGCGCCGACGCCCGCGCGTCAGTCAAATCTTGGATGCGGCCTCACCAATGACCTCGACGGCGCGGACCAGTGCGAAGAGCAGCATCCTGTCCGAGTCGAGGTCAGCCCGCTGCCGCCCGCCAACGAATTGGGCAACAGCCTCGGCTGCCTCAATCATGTGGCGGACGCGCGTCGCGTCATCGGGCCGCATACTGGACCTCGGCGGTCGCCATCACCTCATCGCGGAAATAGCGGCTCAAGTCTTGGGCGGTGCGCAGGTCCACCTTGCGCCCCCCGAGCAGCCCGGACAGTTCCATCTCGATTTCCGCCATGGCCAGCAATCCAGGCTTGGCTTCCGGCTCGAACTCCACCAGCAGATCGACGTCGCTGTCGGGCCGGTTGGTGCCATTGAGTGTCGAGCCGAAGAGAGCGAGCTGCCGGATGCGGCGACGATGGCACACCGAGGCCAGCGCGGCATCATCGGAGAACAGGCGATGGGGCATGGTCAGTTCCAAGCATCCCGGTGGCGGAAACCTGCCGACTCATATACCAGCACCGTGGCATTGCGTCACCGTCGCCGACGGCAAGTGCCGCCCTTACCCGGTTCTCCGGTTCCTCACGCGCGCGAAGCCCGGCGCGTGATCGAGAACCGATCCAACGAACTCGATCGCTTCAAGCGGGAGATCAACCTCAGCGCCTTCGCGGCGTCGATGGGCTACCGCCTGGACCGGGAAAAGAGCAGCCGCAATTGCGTCGTCATGGCCGATGGAGAGGGCGACAAGATCGCCATCACGCGGCAAGCGAACGGGCATTGGACATATTTTTCCGTTCGTGACGACGCCGATAACGGAACCATCATCGACTTCCTTCAGCGTCGCAGCGGAAAGGGGCTGGGTGAAACCCGCAAGATGCTTCGCCCCTGGATTGGCGCGGCGGCGAATCCGCCTGTCGATCACCGCTTGTACGCACAGAATGTCGCCGTGGTCGAACGCGATGCCGTCGCGATGCTCGATCAATGGCATCGGACCAGCGGGATTGATCACGGCCACGCTTTCTTGGAAAGCCGAGGACTTGGCCCCGCGCTGGCCGATCGGCGCTTTGTCGGCACCGTCCGGTGCGACGAGCGCGGCAATGCCGTGTTCCCGCATCGCGATCCCAGCGGCAATCTTCTCGGCTTCGAGCGCCGCAACCACGATTTCAAAGGCTTTTCCATCGGCGGAACCAAGGGGCTTTGGATGTCGAGCGCCGAAGCGGATGATACTCGCTTGGTCATCTGCGAAAGCCCCATCGACTGCATGGCGTACCATCTGCTGCGGGGTGATCCGCAAACGCGATACGTCGCGACCGGAGGGGCCATTTCGCCCGCGCAGTTGGATATGCTGCGGACGGCATGTGGAACTGAGGCGCGTTTGCGGATCGTGGTCGCTACGGATCGTGACGAGGCCGGTGAGCATCTTGCGCGTCAAATCCTTGACGCCATGCCCGCTGGGCAAGCGAGCCGTGACCTGCCGCCAGAAAAGGATTGGGCTGACGTGCTGGCTGTTTCCGGACGGCACGCCCATCGCCAACGACTTGGCGGATATCGCCGTGTCTAGCGTCTATTCGTTTGGGCGGCGCCTACTCGGCGGCTCGTCACCATCGGCAACGGTCAATCCCTTCAGCAAATCCGCAGGATGGAGCCCGAAGGCTCTGGCGAGATCGACGATCATCGCCAGCGAGGGATTGTTCTTTCCCCGCTCAAGATCGCTCAGGTAGGTGACGTTCATATTCGAGCGGTACGCCAATTCCTCCTGAGTGAGGCCCTGGGACGTCCGAAGCTCGCGGAGGATGCGGCCGAATTGATGGCGAATATCCATGGGGCAAGACGAAGCCGTTGCCCCGCGTTTCGCCATCGGATATATCCGATGAAATCAAAGTCATCTGTTCGGTGTGGCGTTCAAGCGGGGGGAATTTTCATGGACGAGAAAGCCAAAGGCCAGGGGGCCGCCCTCGGCCTCAAAGACGCGATCATGGCGATCGTTTCTGATTCCAAAAGGTCGGCCATTGCCGCCCTCGTGTTGCTGGCCCTTTCCCTGCTCTTACCGACTGCCACCCTCACCGTTCGGATGTTCGGGGCCACTCAGCAGGCTGGGCTGAGCGGCGCGGCCCTTTTTGGTGGTTATGGCTGGATCACCGTGGTCGCGTTCGCCACTGCGGTCGCTTCTCGCTGCGTCGGTCAATTGGCCCCCTATGGACGCCTCATCGACTATGCCGCTTTGGGGGCTTGGGCAATTGCCGCCGTCACCGCGATCACGGGCAGCCACTCGGCAACCGCCTCATTGCCTCCTCAGTTGGCGGGAGTGATGAACAGCCTCATGGGCGGAGGCCGCGACATGATATCGCTCTCGCCTTCGTTCGGTGTCCTGCCATTCGTTTTGAGCGCACTCGCGCTTTTTCGGGCGCTACGGTTGGCCGCGCAGCGGCAAAGTGGTCCGCAGGACGGTCAGGCGCAGTGATGATCGGCGCTCAATAATCGTCAGGATTGACGTGGTGGCGGAAGGCCACGGAGGTCAAAAGGGCCGAGCCACGGTGTAACGCTTCACCGTGCATATCGACGATCTTCACGGCTTCGGCCTGGAGGGCGGGAAGCAAGCCCCACAAAGCCGACCAGGGATAGGTCACGTAGACCTCTCGTGTTTGTCCCCAGACCTTCAGTGAGCCAACCCCCTTGGCCTTCTTGGAATAATCTCGGGAATTCGTCATCACCTCGTCGTAGCGCCGGCTTCCCAACACCGAAATATCGAGGGACAAGCCGGCCAGCTTCGCTGGGGCGATAAGGCGCCCGCTGATGGACACCCTGAACGATTCCCAAAAAGCCTCTTCAACGAAGTCGTATTTTTCGGCACCGGACAGCGAGTAATCGATCTCCCAGGACAAAATTTCGGCAAAATAGTTCTCGGTCTTCGGCTTCGGCGGCCGCCCACGTGCTTTTTTCGCCGGCTGACGAACCTGCGCCATCGTCGATCCGCCCGCCGGTTCAGTTGCTGACGCGGCTCTTGGTTGCCGCCATGAAGCCGTCAAAGCTGTCGAAGGAAGGCGTCATGATGCTGCCGTTGCGGAAGATCGGCAGCGGCTGGTCAAGGTTGGTCGCGATCCGAAGGGTTCCCCCCTTGGTCAGCCAAGACTGAACCGCCTCACGGGCCGCACGCGCTTCCGAAGGGGCCATGCCGGCTTGCACGAGCTTGTATTCGTCGTTGGCCGTCATGCCTGTCGGCACGGTCGATGGACCTTCCGGCGGCAGGTCATGGTTCGTCACCTGGGCATCTCTGCGCCGGTAGCCATCCACGTTGACCGCCAATTCGACTTTGGCCACCGTAGTTCCGACAAGGGTCTGGAGCGCTGGCGCGGCGGCCCCGAGCGCTTGGAGCGCGTTGATCTGTTGGGGGGGCGTACTGGCTATTGCCGCCAGAGAGTCGATCGCATAGGGGCTGACGCCCCCCAACTTTATTTTCGCTTCCCAGCTTCCGGCGTCATCCACCGCGCCGGCGCTCTCGATGGCGATCAAGTTCTTCTCGTCATCGTAATGGGCCGACAAGGTGATGTTCCCGCCGAGGACGGTATAGCCCAGGCCAAGCGCTTCGGCGAAGCTGTTGTCCCGGTGCTCACGCGCCAGGGCCAAAAGAGGCACTTGCGCCTGTTCGGCCGTCACGGTGAAGCCGCGAACTTGGTTGTTCTTCATGGTCAGGTCGCTGACCGAAAGTGAGCCCACCGTAATCGCCGTCGCGGGCGATAGCCTCACCGAGACGTCCGACAAGGTGGCCGAGCCGAAGGGGGAGGCCGACAATTCCCGATAGGCAACGGTACCACCCAGATTGTGGCGGATAATGAACCCGTCGATCTGATCCTTGGCGATCACGTTGGCTTGGTGTTTGGCAAATAGCCAGCCTCCGCCAACGGTGACGACGACCAGGCCTGCTGCGATGGCGATCTTGTGTTGCTTGGTCAGCATCTCACTGTGCTCCCCCCTGAAGGGCTGCCAACTTGCGATCCACGATGACCGCAGGGTCTTGCGCCTCTGCGCATTTCGGCTGCTGGCAGGGATAAACGGCTTGCGTCGTCAATTGCGCGGCCAGGGTACCGGCACTGTCGGGGACGCTAAGCAGTCCGCGAACCAGATACCACTCCGAGGATTTCAGGTCTGGCTGTCCATCCATCACCGTCACTTGCAGGCTTCCCGGAAATGACGTGTCGATGGTGCTTCTGCCGCTCGACCCGGCCTGCACCAGCATGGTTACGGCGACGGGTTTGCCGCTTATGAGCGCGGCCGCGCGGGCCGCGCGGAGATTGTTGAGGGGCGCATAGAAGTTAAGGGGGCCGTCATTGGCGAAGTTCGCCAATTTGACGCTGGTGGAAGCCGTGCCGATCTGCCGAATGTACTGTTCGCGCATGGCCAGCATCTGCTGACGACGGAGTTCCGCCTCGCGTTGCGCGGCGGCGGCGGCGGCCGCAACCTTCTCCTCGGCTTTGGCTTGGCGCCATTTGGCGAATTCGTCCGGGCCGATTTGGAATATTTGCTCTCGAAGCTCGTTGTCAGTGAAGAACGTGGCGCTCTCGACTGTGCCGAGTGCGGCCTGATAACCCCATCCATCGCGATGGAACCCGGAGGGGTCGATCTTGATGACCACGGCGATCGATACGGATCGGTTCACCGAGTTCCATCTCGTCCGTCGTTCCGTGAACGCCTGTGCGGCCGTTGGGTCCATCGGAATGCCGGCGATAGCATCTAAGTCCGGCACCTTTAAGGCAATCGTGCTCGGCAAGCTCGATTGAATGTAGTGTGGCGTGTTAAACGTGACTTGGTCAAAGTTAAGCGTTATGGGGAAGACTTGCTTTTGAAAATTATAGGCATCGAAACTTGTATTAAATATAGCTACGCCTCTCTCGTAGTCCGCTTGAGGAAGTGAAGATATGGTTTGTGACAGGTCATCCTTTGCGCGAGCCAGAAGCGGCTGTAACTTAAATTCTTGAAACTGAACCTGCGAGTATTCCCGATTGAATTTGTAAGCCGCCCAGAATTTGATCGTTGCCTCTTCCGCCGCAAGTGCGGGGTTGTCTTTCAATATGCGAAGAAGCAAGCCGATATAGCCCTTTTCCTTCGGCATCATGATCGTCGGGGCGGCTGGTGCGGAAGTTTGGGCCGGAGTTTGCGCGATTGTCGGTGTCGGTGTCGGTGCCGGAGCGGGCGCTGCGACCGGCGGGACGATCGGCTTCACTTCGTCCGCCTTCTGTTCAATGGGCGGGACTGTCGGGGGCGCTGGTAGGGCGGCAAACTGCCACCCTCCCTTTGCTGTCGCGGCAAAGGTCCCGGTCGTCTTGCCGCGATCAATTACCGATACGATGGCGGACTCGGCCGTCTTGCAATCCGTGGCGATCGGCGTCTTCAGCCTGCTCATGATCTCCATCTGTGACGCGGCGTTCCCGGAATCGGGGCTGTCGGCATCCAAAACCATACGCAGGCGAAGGGCCGGGGAGCACCAAGCCGCGCCGCCATCGGCGAGGACTTGGAGTTTGTGGGTCTTGGAGTTCGCCAACACATAGTCGTCGGCGTGGGCCGGCGACGGGGAAAGCCATAGAGCGCCGAACGCGACGCAAATGGCGGCCGGGACGATGCCTCGGCTTGGGCGGTAATCGACCGTCATGGCATGCCCCCTAATTCAGTTCCCAGGCGCCATCGGGGGATTTACACGCGGTCTGAGTCGAGACCGCTGTTTCACCCTTGGCTGTCGCCGTCGTCTTGATGTCGCGGCAGGTCACGCTCGCCACCACCACATCCGCCTTTTCCGTTGGAGCCAACGCGTCCAGATCGGCCGGTGTGCGAACTGGCGCCGCAGCATCCAGATCGAACGGAGCCGCCGCCGGTTGCGCCTGTGCCGTTGATGTTGCCGGCGCGGGCTTGACGGGGGCCGTGGCAGAAACGGCCGGCTTTGGGGCTGGCGTTAAGCTTATCGCATTCACGTAGCCGATTGATTTCCCGCCCTTGGCGACCATGATCCATGGCCGGTCATGAACTTTTCCGACTGCCCAAATCGTCGTTCCACTTGGGAGCGTGGTGGCGACGGGCGCGTCGGCGGCCGGCGACAGGCGCACATTGGCGGCGCCTTTGGTCACGTACTTGCCGCCGATAAGGTCGAGTTGAGGCGGTGGGGCGACGTTGGCATCCCGTACGACCCTGACCTGGCGCGTCTCGACGCGGGTGTTTTCGGGGACCACCGTGGCGGTCGCTCCCGAGCGGTCGGATGCCCATGTGACCTGGTTGTTGTCGGGCTGGGTCAACAGCGCCTGTTTGGCTTGCGCCTGGAGCGCCTTCTGGTCCTCATCATCCAGCATCGCCCCGATACGGTTGCCGATGAAGCCACCGACTGCGGCACCGACCAAGGCGGCCGCCACTTTGCCGCCAGCGCTCCTGCCAAGAAACGCTCCCGCCAAGCCGCCGATTAGGGCTCCGGCGCCGGTTCCCACGCTTTCCTTCTGTCCCATTCCTCCGCTGTTGCCGTCGGTGGCGCACCCCGTCAGCAAGCCGCATATCAATAGGACGCTGACCGCACCCCGGAAAACGTGGCGAATGGGCGGAAGTGCGCTCTCGGCAGCTTGCATTGGAACCCCCTGACGTTGCGACGTGACCGGCGATGCGCGACTCCCCCGCAAGCACCGACAGTTGTGCGCAGCCTACGCGGCGGAGCATCGCCTCGCAAGGTCGAGTTTTTCGGAAAAGTAGCGGCGTGCGTCGAGGTCGATCACTCTTCCTGATCGCGCAAACCAGCCACGCAATCGTCTGGCAAGGCGCCGGCAAACTTAAAAGTGCGCAACTGCTTCAGGATGGAGCGTGCGGCACCGCCGCGCGGGGCGTTCTGTGCGTACCACCACTTTTTTACCGCCGGCTCGCCGGCTTCCAGCAGTTCAGCCAGCAGACGGATGCGTTCGGCGTCGGATTCAACCTCAAACTGCGAGCCTACCGAGCGGAGGGTGGCGGAGAATTCGGCGATTTCCTTGGTTCTGGCGTCACTAATCGGCTTCATGCGCGAATGGTAGGATAAACATGGTCCGTCGGGCAAGCGGCGCACTTGCAGTAGGATAAAGTTTATCCTACTCTCGGTGCAAACGCGTGATTGACGGAGTGCTTCATGAGCCCCCTCGACGAAACCATCCTTTGCCTCCAAGTCGCATGGGACAATGCGGTCGAACACGATGAGCGCTCGCAAGTCGCGCTTGAAAAAGCCGTCGCGGAGCTCGCCGAGGCGCTGCCTCCGCGTCAGTTGGGCGAGCCACCGCTCTACCTGCTCGCTCGTGCGATCATTCAATGCAGCATGGTTACCAGGGCCAAGCCTGCCCTTACCGCAGCCAGAGCATTTCGACGCCGTGTTGGGCAGCATTCGGCGAGATTTGGCCGCCGAGCTGAGCGTGTCTCTCGACGATCTCGCTGAATTGTCCCCGGAGGCAGAAGGGCGCTTGCGCACGGCTTTCGGCCGAGGCTACTCGCTGCGCTGCGCGGGCCGACGCAAATCGCCACCCGAGGCCGATTGAAGCCGCCACCTGAGGCCGATGAATTCGCCACCCGAGGCCGATGATTTCGCCACCCCTGG
>Ga0265327_10000461_pt1 | contig 72906 bp, 54 predicted proteins | sample 41621metaG_FD_202089 | JGI IMG/M metagenome (GOLD analysis project Ga0265327, IMG submission 202089) | Rhizosphere microbial communities from Carex aquatilis grown in University of Washington, Seatle, WA, United States - 4-16-21 metaG | ecosystem: Host-associated > Plants > Roots > Rhizosphere...
AAAAGTTATTTCGGACGTATTGTAATCAATTGTATAATCGTTGTCGGCGCCGCGTTTCATTAATTTTCCATCAACGTAAATTTTTTCCGAGCCGGCAATTACAATTATATTCAATTCGTTGTTATTTCCATAAAGACGGTATGGTCCTTGAATTCCTTCGATGACTGCAATTATTTTTCGTGCAAATATTCCTTTGGCAACTGCGCCAACTAATTTGCTGTTGAAAGTAATGTCGCCAGATTTAAATTTCTTCGAAACCATTGCGCCTTGCAGATTTTTATTGAACGACATAAATTTGTCCGTTTTATTTGCAACTTCGAAATCGCCAACAATCAAACTTGACGTCGGATTAAATAACTTTATATAGACTTTGTTGAAATCCTGAATTTTGTTGGTGTTTCCGTCAGGCTGAATCGGAATATTGTTGTCGGTAATTGCAGCTTGTATTTCGATGTCGTCATAAATTTTGCCGGACATTTGCAAATTCAAACTTGAATTGACGACGGCATCCTGATTGTTACCAATCGTAATGCCGCGCGAAATGCTGCCTTGTTTTACCAATTGGCTGCCCGATGAATTGTCTGGATTGAAAATGGTTTCGGTTTGATAACGCAACGTCTTTTTGTTAGTCTGCATTTTGGGAACAATCAAATTTGTATTTTTATGGTTGACGCTTTTTGTCAGAGATTCCGGCAAAGTACTGTACGAGATTATTATGCGTTTATATTTTGTCCTGAAAACCGAATCGCAAATAAAGTTGTTGGTTTTAAAGTCAATAAAATATTGATGTGGAATGTCGTTATAAAAAATATCTGTAACTTTTATGGTTTCAGGAATAATTACCAACGAGTCAATTTTTGTTGTGTCGGCAAATAAAGAAAGTTTGTGCGAATGTAGGTTGTTGAGCGATTGAGAATAAAGATTTATTGTTGAAATTGTAAGAACTAAAAATATGATTGACTTTTTCAAACCGGCAAATTATGATTTCAAAACTAAACGCAATTTTCGCCTAAAATGTATCTTTTATTTCTGTTCAATCGAATAAACTTTGACGACTTTATTTTTGCCTTTCAACAAATGGACGCCCATAAATTCTGGTTTATAATTGTAGGGCAAATCAACCAGATTGAGAAAGTCTTCGGTTATCAAAAGATTTTTTGCGTGGACGTTGCACAAGCCTTGTACGCGCGAAGCTGTATTTAAAACGTCGCCGTGATACGCAATTTCGCGTTTTATTTCGCCGACTTCGGTGGCAGTAACTTTGCCTGCGTTGATACCGGCTTTAAATTCCGGCACAAAACCATATCTGTTGGTGTAATAATCTGTTTTTCTTGACAGACGGATTTGAAAAGCATAAAACAAAAATAATGAATTGTGATTCAATTCCGTTTTGTCGAAATTTATTTTCCACGTAAATACAACTTCATCTCCAACGTACTGGTAAATGTTTGCTTTGTATTTGTCGGCGAGTGTGTTTAAATCTTTAAAACAATCTTGTATCAATTCGGAATACTGAATGTGTCCAAGTTTTTCGGCATACGTTGTTGACGACTTCAAATCGAGAAACATAAAGATGCGCTCCTCTTCTATCGGACGACTGTATTTGCCAAACAAAAGTCCGAAAAAATCGTCAACGCCAAACTTGCGGGCGAACTGAGTCATCAAATTTATAAATGTACTAAAAATTAACGAATATAATACAAGCAGTTGTGCTATTGGATTTGAGAAAAACAACAAGGCATTGCGAAACATATCGTAAGCAGAACATTCCGTCATCCAGCAACCGCTAAGATAAACAGCATATATCACAATAAAAATAATAAAAACACAAAATATGCTTCTTACCAATAAAATATATCCCAACGTTTTGTCGGTAAATTTCATGTAGCGCATCAGAATATCAAACCAACCAAGAAACAAACCAACTGCAACACCCAAAACAGTTCCGGCATAATAAACCGCATTTGCCGGAAAAGGAAATATCTTTGCAAAATTTAATTCTACAACATCAACTCCCCAGAATTTGAAAAAGAAGAAAAGGTTAAACGCAACAACCCACGCTAAAACCTGAAATATGACCATGTATAATTTTGAACGCATTGTTTAAATGGTTGGTGAAAATTGAAATTGTAAAAATGTCCTAAATTTAAAATCCCGCCGCAGCATCGTTTCCTCGCGGATCAGCGCCGCCTTGCATGGTGCTGTCAGCAAAAATCAAAACTGCATCGACTCTGCCAAATGTAGAAACCGGATTCAACGTATGTCCTTTTGCTTTTAGTTCTTTTATTAATTTATCATTAAACGCTGACGTTTCGTAATCAATCTGGTCAGGAAACCATTGGTTGTGGAAACGTCGCGCATCAACGGCTTGCTGCATCGTCATATTAAATTCGATGACATTTACGATTGTTTCGAAAACAGAAGTGATTATGTTTGGTCCACCCGGACTGCCGACTGCCATAAACAATTTATTATTTTTTTCGATAATCGTTGGCGTCATGGAACTTAATGGTCTTTTGTTTGGCTCAACTAAATTACCACGACTTTGTAATAAATGAAACTGATTGGTTGTTCCTTCTTTGGACGAAAAATCATCCATCTCGTCATTCAAAATAAAACCCGCTCCAGACACAACAATCTTAGACCCGAATGAACTGTTTAATGTTGTTGTGCAAGAAACAGAATTTTGGTTTGCATCGACAATTGAGAAATGTGTTGTTTCGGCGCTTTCGTAAGGAACTTTAATTGTGTATTTAATGTCAGCAGATTTTGTTGCCAGATTTTCGTCGAAATTTGCCATGCGTTTAGCTAAATAATTTGAGTCGAGTAAATCGGCAACAGGTACTGGATAAAAATCTGCGTCGCCCAAATATTTTGCGCGGTCGGCAAAGGCGCGTCTTTGAACTTCAGTCATTAAATGTACTGCTTTGGCTGATTGGAATCCATATTTTTGCAAAGGAAACGGTTCTATCATTTTCAGCATTTGCATCAAGGCAATTCCGCCACTCGACGATGGCGGCATGGTAATTATTTTATAACCTTTGTAATGACCGACAATTGGTTTGCGCCATTTCGAAAAATATTCGTCTAAATCGCGGTGCGTAATAATTCCTTTTGTGTATCGCATTTCCGAAACAATTAAATTTGCAATCTTTCCTTTATAAAATCCGTCGCGTCCGTTATCGCGAATTAAAGTCAATGTCATTGCTAAGTCTGGTTGTTTGAGCGTATCGCCTTTTTGCCAAGTTTTGTCTTTTACAAATGCAACGGGTTTGCGATTGCGCGTTTTAAATTCGTCTTTTAAATTATTTAAAGCATTTGCCTGCATTTCGGTCAACGGAAATCCTTTTGTTGCTAATTCAATAGCTGGTTGAATCAAATCGGCAAAAGGTAAAGTGCCATATTTTGTGTGCGCTGTTATAATGCCGTCAACCGAACCGGGAATACCTGCTGCCAACGTCGAATTATTGCTCAATCCTTTTATGACATTTCCTGTTGAGTCGAGAAATAAATTTTTGTGGGCTTTTTGTGGTGCGGTTTCGCGAAAGTCAAGCGCCGCATTTGTTCCGTCGCTGAAACGAAAAACCATAAAACCGCCGCCTCCCAGATTTCCTGCTGACGGATGACAAACTGCAAGCGCAAAACTGACAGCTACCGCAGCATCAACAGCATTGCCGCCTTTTTTCAAGACTTCAACACCAATGTTTGACGCAATTGGATTGGCAGTAACCACCATTCCTTTTTTGTAGGTCGATGTCGAATCTTTATTTTGAAAAACAGTTGTTTGATTTGTAAATACAAACACAACCAATAAAAGCAAAACTAATAATTTGTATCGTGATATTTGAAATATTTTTTTCATGGTAAGCATATTTTAAGAATTTTTATATGGTAGAGAAAAAAAGAAAGTGGAGCCTTTACCAACTTCGGATTCGAGCCAGATATTGCCGTGCATTTTATCGAGCAATCCTTTTGTAATTGCTAATCCTAAGCCGGTTCCGTCATAAGTGCGTGTTGTAAAATCGTTCACCTGACGGAATCGTTCGAAAATTAACTCCTGATTTTCTTTTGCAATTCCAATGCCGTTATCTTTTACGTAAAATTGAATTCTATTTTGACTTGCAAGACTGTATCCCAATTCAATTTTTCCGTTGTGCGTAAATTTCTGTGCATTATTTATAAGAGTTGCAAGAATCTGCCGCAATCGGGTTTCGTCAACCATAATTAGTGCAGCATCGCCAAGTAATTTATTTTCTGTATTTAAAGTCAAAATGTTATTGTACTTTGAATTTGAATTAAATATACTAAATGTTTCGTCCATTATCATATTGACATTTGAAATGCAATTTCGAATATCAACCTGACCGGTTTCTATTTTAGAAATGTCGAGCAAATCGTTTACAATATTCGAAAGCTGATAACCGCAATCGATTATAATTTTTAGAAATTCCAGTTTTTTATCTTCATCCGGATTGTCCGAAAGCATCAGTTCCGAGAAACCAATGATGCCATTTAATGGTGTACGGATTTCGTGCGAAATATTTGCAAGAAACCGCGACTTCAATTTGTCGGCTTCTTCGGCTCTTTCTTTAGCGAACACCAACCCCCGTTCTGTTTCCTTTAACTTTGTAATGTCAACCAACACGCCACGGAAACCGGTAACTTTGTTTTCAATAATAACGGTTGATGTATAAATCAATACAGGAAAGGTTGCTCCATCGCTGCGCTGCGCTTTGTATTCGTTGCCACGCGATTTTTCGCCGCGTATCAGTCTTTCGAGATTTTGGAAAAACTTTGATTTATCTTCTTGCGCCAACATATTGTAAGCAAATAAACCTTTTTCGAAATCGTCGGCTGAATAATTAAATTTTTCAAAACCACGCCGGTTAACAAATAAAAATTTACCGGTTATATCGACTTCGAAAACTACTTCTGGCAATAACTCGGCAAGTTCTTTATAACGTAATTCGTCTTGTTGTAAAGATGTTATTGCGTATTCGAGTTCGCCGATGGTTTTGCTTAATTCTGACGTACGCATTGTAATAGTTTTGCTTAATTGCGACGTATAAACCAATACCATTGCCAACATTCCCGAAATAATTATCAAGGCTATGATATAAAATTTATGATTTACCCATGCTTCGTATAGAATGTACATTACGCAAAAATTGTTTATCGAAAATTACGCAAATTTTCTTAATCATCAAAAATAAAAATTATATTTCACTAACATACTATTTTTTTTTTGACAGCATTTACCAATTAACCGGTTGACGTCTTACAGGCATCGTCATGCAACGCGCGCCGCCACCTCCACGCGACAATTCCGAACCTTCAATAACAATGACGCATTTGTTTAAATCATTTACATTTACTTTATCATTTATAATATCGACAGCTTTTACAACTTCGAAACCATGCTGGTTGAGTTCGTCGATGGTATAAACATTCCGTCCATAACCGATTATTTTACCGGGCGCAAATGCAAAAAAGTTTGCGCCACTGTGCCATTGCTCGCGTTCTTGTATCCAATGGTCTTTACTTCCGCCACAAAGCATTGGTTGTAAATCTATTTTCAGTTTTTTAAGCGCTTCTAATATGTTTGGTTCTTCGACAATCGATGCAACTTCGCCGTTTTCGATGGTTATGTGTGCAGTTAAGTATTTTTTGTGTTTTAGAATGACGGGTTCGTAAATCATGCACTTATCAATGTCAAGCATGGTGAATACCATATCGAGATGAATGAATGACTCGGGTGTTTTGGGTAATTCCTGTACAATTATGTTTTTTGTTTCGCGGGTATTTTTAAAATGTTCAATTAAGAAATCAATTCCAAATGAAGTTGAACGTGCACTAAGTCCAACTATAATAATATCATTACGAACAACCAAAATATCGCCACCCTCGAAAGTTATTGGATTTTGCCAGTTGCTTTTTTTATTGCAACTGATTGTTTTGGTGTTGAAGCCCGGATAGTAATCGAATATCGATTCCATAATCATGCTTTCGCGCTCGCGCACCATGTTTGCCATGCGGCTTATTAAGACTTTGTTGTTTATGGTAACCGAAGCGTCGCGTGTGAAAAAGAAATTGTGCAATGGTTGAAGTGTGTATCTCTCTTTGCTTAAGAATTTGCTGAAGTTGTCTTTCTTCAATTCTACGCCTTCGAAAAGTTTGCAAGTAAGTTCTTCTTCGTTTAATAAAAGTAAAGCATCAATCATTTCGGGGACTTCTTCGTTTTCGCAAATGCGTCGCACTAAATTATCTTTGACTTTGTTGTTTGTCAATATATTCTTTAGCAAATTGCGGACTTCAAAGGTTGTCGAAACTTTATCTAACACGCCTTTGAACTGAGCATATTCTTTCAAAATCACCGACAAGTTCAGAATGTCGCTGTACAGCGCGCGTTTGGAATTTTGCGGCGTCATATTTTCAACTTCGGGTCCGGGCGAATGTAATATCACGCCTTCGAGTTGACCTATTTCTGATTGAACGTTTATGTCGAAAATCGTTTTCATTGTTTTTTGTTTATTTCTTGTGCAAAAGTAATCAATGTAATATTTTAATGTCGATAATTGGTTGATATTTTTATAAAAAAAATCCCTAAGCCATTAAGCTCAGGGATTCAACAGAGGAAAATATAGAAAAATTTTTATTGATTTTGTAAGATACTACCTTTGAGCAGCAAATTAACCGACGTTTCTTTTGAGTTGTTGAAATGTACATAAATACGTTTGGTGAAATCGCCTTTTCGTCCAAAAGGATCAAATGTAGCAGTTATGGTAACTTTTTGACCGGCTTTTAAAGTTGTTGCCGGAACATTTAAAACAATGCAACTGCAAGATGGTTCAACGGTTGTCATATTTAAATCTGCAGTTCCTGTATTTGTCAAAACAAAAGTGCAGGTTACTTTGCCGTCGGCTTCTTTAATTGTTCCAAAATTATGCTCGGTGTTATCGAACGAATATGCAGGCGTTTGTGCTGCTACGTTACAAATATATGCAACAAATAGAACAAGTGCTAAAATTACTTTTTTCATAAATCTAATTTTAATGTTTATTACAAAACGATATTAAGTTTAAATTATTATTTTATCCGACGGTCTTTATAAAAAACCATCTTGTTTGATGCTACGAAATTATAAAATAATTGTTTCAAAAAAAATGCCAGCTTAGTTATTAATTTGACTATTAAAACTTGATTTTTTTTAGGGTAAAATAAAACTTGGTGGTATAGCAGAAAGGTTAAGTTCAAAAAATTAATTAAACTTAAATTAATAACCAAGTGAAAAAAATAATATTCATCGTAAGTGCATTAACCATGTTGCTTTCATTTTCGAAAGCGTCGGAACATAATGGACCATTAATTCACGTTTCTGGTCAAGTTATGGACAGCCTGACTTCCATTCCTCTGCCCTTTGCAACCGTTACCGCAATGGGAACAACAATTTACGCAGTTACCATCGACGACGGCAGTTTTAATATTTATGTACCGTCAGACACCTGTACAATTGTCGCTACTTACATGGGTTACAAAATCAGGTACATCAAACTTAATCCACAATTGGCAAAAAAGAATTTAATTATAAGACTTTCCAAGGAAGCGATTGCCATTGAGGAAATCCGCGTTGTTACAGAAAAAGAAAAAATTATCCGAACATCGTCAACTATTGTAAGCGCAGTACAAATTTCGCCAAAACTTATTGCGAAATTGCCGAATCTTGGCGAAGTTGACGTTATGCGGTCGTTTCAGTTGTTGCCGGGTATTTCCGGCACAAACGAATCGTCGTCGGGTTTGTACGTGCGCGGTGGTACGCCCGATCAAAATCTTATTTTGTTCGACGGTATGACCATTTATCACGTCGATCACTTCTTTGGATTTTTCAGCGCGTTTAACTCAAACACCATCGACGACATTCAATTAACCAAAGGCGGGTTTTCGGCTGATTATGGCGGACGGATTTCGAGCGTGATGGACATTACAGGTAAACCGGCAGATTTAAAAAACTTTCATGCCGGTGGCGGAATCAGTTTATTAAGCGCCAATGCTTACGTCGAAGTTCCGGTTATAAAAGATTTATTGTCGTTCCAGATTGCTGCGCGCCGTTCGTATTCCGACATTATTCAAACCGGATTGTACGACAAAATTTTTAACATGTACGACCAGACATCATCATCAACCAACATTGGGAATGGCGGCGGCGGTGGCGGAGGTTATGGGCGACGTTCGTTTCAACAACAAACAGTTGTGCCGACATTTCACTTTTACGACATCAATTCGAAACTAACATATAAACCGACATCAAAAGACGAAATATTTATTAGCTTTTACAACGGCGACGACAAACTTGACCAATCGCAAAGTTTATCGTCGGGTTTTACAAGAAACGCTGCCACCGGTAATCTTGCGGACATAACAAATTGGGGAAACCTTGGTGCAAGCGCGCAATGGAAACGACAATGGAATAACAATTTTACCAGTCATATATTCATTTCGTACTCCGATTATTTCAACACAACCGACCGTCAGTTTAGTGCAACCACATTGGCTATATCCGATCAAAGTCAAAACGAAAATATTCAGAATACCATCAAAGACGCAACATTCCGTTTTAAAAACGAATGGAAAATTACTAACAACCAGCGTGTCGATTTCGGGACAGAAATTACACACAACAATATTAATTACTCCGGTCAACGAACTGATACTTTAATTGTAAACGGTTCTGCAAATCTTTACGCCTGGTACGTAACAGACAATATCGATTTAGTTAAAAAAATTCATATAAACATTGGTTACCGTGGCGACTATTTCCAAGGGACGTCGAAATATTACAACGAACCGCGTTTTTCTCTAATTTATAATATTAGCGACGCGCTGTCGTTCAAAACTGCCGTTGGAAAATATTATCAATTTGTGTCGTGCGTTACGCAAGAAGATATTTTGCTGGGCAACAAAGAATACTGGCTGCTCGACAATTCGACAAACGTGCCGGTAAGCAGCGCCATTCATTATATTGCGGGTCTTAATTACGACAAAAATGGTTACGTTTTCAGTGTCGAAGGATATTATAAAGACCTGACAAACGTTTTGGAAGAATCGCAACGTGCCACACGAAATTTCTTAACGCCCACAACGTCTTATAACATTTATGCAGGTACCGGCGTCGCAAAAGGAATAGAATTTATGGCGCAAAAGAAACTCGGCAATACAACCGGATGGATTTGTTATACTTTAGGCTCGGTCATTTACAATTTTCCCGACTTGAATTATGGTCAATCGTTTTACGCCGAACAAGATCAAACACACGAAATTAAAGTTGTCGCAAGTCAGACTTATAAAAAATTCGATTTTTCTGCTACATTTGTGTATGCAACCGGCAAACCATATACAGCGCCCGAAAGTTTGTATCAATTAACCATGCTCAACGGCGCAACAACCACGTATTACCATTTAGACGCAAAAGATGGAGTGCGTTTGCCGCCATACAGCCGTGTTGACATTGCTGCAACTTACAACTGGGGCGACAAATTGAAGAAACATCTTTCGGCGTCGATCTTTAATCTTTTAAATCATCAGAATATTTGGTACAAAGAGTTTAATCCACAAGGATACCAGCTAAATGTAACCAATGTTTCGTACCTGGGTTTTACGCCTAACATTTCATTTTCAATGGACTTTTAAAAACAACACAATGAAAAATATAATTATAGCAGCATTATTGTTACTAACATTTGCAAGCTGCGAAAAACCAATTTTAAGCAATGGTCATAGCGACCTGATAGTTGTACAAGCATATTTGTACGCCGGCGCTCCGGTTGACAGCGTGCGACTTTCCCAGCCTGTTTTGTTAAACAGCGCCGATACAATTTTTCATGGCATAAGCAATGCAACTGTATCGATAACTACCGGCGGCAAAACGTTTCCATTAATTCCGTCGGCACAAGCCGGATATTATCAATGCCCTGACCCTAATTTAACAATAGTTGCCGGTAAAATTTATAGTTTAAATATTGTTTACAACAACGTACAAATAACTTCGCAAACCGGTGTGCCCGACAATCCCGCCGGATTAACACTTTCGACAAACACAATTACCGTTGACACAACTTTAAGCATGAGGACGTTGCGTGATACAGTTTATTCGATTTCGGTAAACTGGAGCAATCCAACCAATGATTATTATTTTATTGTTCTCGAAAATACGTCAACTACGCTTGTACCGATAAATGTTTACAATCCGTATGGCAACGGCAATTTTACAGTCAATTCAAGTCTTTTTGCAAGACGCATTCGTTCAAGTCCGACACAAAATTCGACGACAAGAATTTCATTGTTTACATCGGTGGCAAATTATGGAAAGTACCAATTGAAATTGTACAAAGTTACCAAAGATTATGCAAGTCTTTACCAAAGCCGTACACAAAGTTCAACAAGTTTGCAGGAACCTTTTACAAACGTCAATAATGGATTGGGAATATTTACGGCTTTCAGCGCTTGCGACAGTATTGCGTTTTCGGTTGTAAAGCTTCAATAGTTAATTTTTGATTAGAAGTATTTGTAGAACAAACATACCACATACAATTTTGTTGACAAATTTATATTCATTTTTTTTGGGTACACAAACGTTACAACAATTGGAAATGACTCCTTTTTTGGTTGTTTAAAGTGTAAAATGACATGTATATAGGTTGTAATAGTATGTTTTCAAGTATTAACACAGGGGTTACAAGACAGTTTTTGTATATTCCGGTTAACAAAGCAGCAATAGCTATTCAGTTTGCCCTGTTTTTGATACGCTACATAACAATAGATATTCAGTAATTGAGTATTTTAGGTGTCAGTATGCAAAAACTAAGTAGTAAGTGCACCTTGTACAAAGTAAATGGTGCAGTTACAACACAATAAGTATATGTTGTAGCTGCATGTACACACATTTTATATGTAGTAAGTGTATGTTGCGCAAATTCTAAACCCGGCGAAATATTATAATGTTGGCAGGTTTGCCGACAGAATTCCGATTACTGAATACCGAATACAAAAAACTAACTCGCCCACGAATCTCTGTCCAAACTTCGGTATTGAATTGCCTCAGCCAAATGGTGGATTTGAATGTCATCTGTTTGTTCCAAGTCAGCAATTGTGCGCGAAACTTTTAAAATGCGGTCGTAAGCGCGGGCAGAAAGACCAAGTTTTTCCATTGCAGTTTTGAGCAATGTTTTTCCGGCATCGCTAATCTGGCAGTATTTACGAATCATTTTCGAAGACATTTGCGCATTGTTATGTACCGACGGGTTTTCTATGAAACGTTGCGATTGAATATTCCTCGCTGCAATTACGCGCTTGCGGATTGTTTCGCTGTTTTCCGAAACTCTTGTTTCAGACAACTTGCTAAACGGAACCGGCACAACTTCAATGTGAATATCAATGCGGTCTAACAAAGGACCAGAAATTTTGTTGAGATATTTTTGCACAACTCCAGAAGAACAAACACAATCTTTTTCGGGATGGTTGTAATAACCGCAAGGACAAGGATTCATCGAAGCAATCATCATAAAACTTGCCGGATATTGAATGGTAAATTTTGCACGCGAAATGGTAATCTCTCTGTCTTCTAAAGGTTGACGCATTACTTCGAGTACCGTTCGTTTAAATTCAGGCAGTTCGTCTAAAAACAAAACGCCATTGTGCGACAACGAAATTTCACCCGGCTGTGGAAACGTTCCACCGCCAACCAAAGCTACGTCGCTAATTGTATGGTGCGGCGAACGGAATGGTCGCGTTGTTAATAAACCGGCATTTTTTCCAATCTTTCCGGCAACTGAATGTATTTTTGTGGTTTCGAGCGCTTCTTGTAAAGACAGCGGAGGCAAAATTGTAGGAATACGTTTTGCCAACATGGTTTTACCTGCACCCGGCGCGCCAATCATTATTATATTATGTCCGCCGGCGGCTGCAATTTCCATCGCACGTTTAACATTTTCTTGTCCTTTTACGTCAGCAAAGTCAATATCTGTAAGGTTTATCTGTTCGTTAAATTCTTTTTCTATATCGACAGAAATTCTTTCCAATAATTTATCGCCAGTCAAATGGTCGATAACGTCTTTGATGGTTTCGGCGCCATAAACTTCTAATCCATCAACCACAGCAGCTTCAAGTGCATTTTGTTTTGGCAGAATAAATCCTTTAAAACCTTCTTCGTTCGACTGTACTGAAATTGGTAACACGCCTTTGATTGGTTGCAAACTTCCGTCGAGCGAAAGTTCGCCCATAATAATATATTTTTCTAATTCGGGACACGCAATTTGTTCCGACGCCGCCAAGATTCCTATTGCTAAAGGCAAGTCATAAGCCGAGCCTTCTTTGCGAATGTCAGCCGGCGCCATGTTGATAACAATTTTTTTACCCGGCAAACGATAACTGTATTGACGAAAAGCCGATTCGATGCGCTGCTGACTTTCTTTGACGGCATTGTCGGGCAAACCGACAATAAAAAAATTTGCGCCTTGCGAAACGCTTACTTCGATGGTTATAGTTTGCGCTTTTATTCCGTAAACTGCACTTCCAAAAGTTTTGACAAGCATATATTGTAGTTTTAAAATCCGAATTTACCTTCTATGTATTGAATCAAAGTGTGAATTATTTTTATATGGACTTCCTGCACACGGTCAGCAAAACCGAAATGCGGAATACGTAATTCAATATCACTTGCTGCAGACAGTTTGCCACCGTCTTTTCCTGTCAACGCAACAACACTCATTCCTTTTGTTCGTGCAATTTGTGCTGCAAGCAAAACGTTTTCTGAATTACCGCTTGTGCTGATTGCCAATAATACATCGCCGGCTTGACCAACAGCCTCGATGTATCGCGAAAAAACATATTGATAACCATAATCATTCGCCACGCAAGAAATATGACTCGGATCGGAAATCGAAATTGCCGGAAGTGCTGGTCGGTTTTTGCGGAAGCGTCCTGTAAGTTCTTCGGCAAAGTGCATGGCGTCGCACATAGAACCACCATTGCCGCAACTTATTATTTTATTTCCGTTATAAATTGCTTCAGCCATTAAGTCGCCGGCGTCAATCAGTTTAGCAAAAAAAGTATTGTCATTTATAAGTCTGTCCAACAAATCGCGGGCTTCTTCGAAGTTCGATTTTATATCATTCAGTTCCATCTAAACGTTTTTTAACCAAATTTCAAAATTAATTAAAAATTCGAATTTATATTTGATACAAATATTTTTCTAAATTTGCTACGCGAAAAAAATTAAAATTTATATGGCGAAGAAAAATTATAATACCAAGGAACAACCGACCAAACAAACAAAAGGTCAAAATAAAAATATAACAAAACAAGTTGAAAAAATTCCAGTCGTTACGAAACCGCAAAAACCATCGTTGAGTTTGATAACAACTTGGATGATGTTATTGGTGATTGTAATTATGACATTTATTGCCTATTCGCCGTCGATGAAAAACGAACTGACCAACTGGGACGATAAAGCGTATGTCGAAGAAAACACAATGTTGTCGGAATGGCACGTTGAAGATTTTAAAAGTATGTTTTTTGGTTCGCACAAATATTTTATGGGCAACTATCACCCGTTGTCAATTTTTTCGCTTTCGGTCGATTATCATTTGGGGGACAACAAAACCGTCAAACAATTTGCAGCCAAATTGCGCGGCGACAAACCAACTGAAAAACCGCGCGCCATTGATCCGTTTATTTTTCATTTGATGAATGTCTTATTCCATTTGTTAAACACCATTTTGGTTTTCTGGTTCATATATTATTTGCTTAAAAAGTTTGACATTGCAATTATTGGCGCTTTATTGTTTGGTCTTAGTACAATACACGTCGAGTCCGTAACCTGGGTGTCCGAAAGGAAAGACGTGCTTCATACATTTTTCTTTTTAATTTCGCTCATCATGTACCTGAAATACATTGACACCAGCAAATGGAAGTTTTATATTTTGTCAATAATTATATTTTTCCTTTCAATCATTTCTAAAGGACAGGCAGTTTCGTTGTCGGTTACGCTGGTTGCGATTGATTGGTTGTACGGACGAAAACTTTTAAGTCGCAAAGTGATATTGGAAAAAGTTCCGTTCTTCGTTTTGTCAATTGTATTTGGTATCATCGCAATCTTGGCACAAAAAGCCGGCGCTGCCATTCACGAAATTACAGAATATCCTTTATACATGCGTATTTTGTTTGCCAGTTATGGTATCACGCAATATGTCGGCAAGTTAACAATTCCGTATAATCTTGCAGCAATTTATCCATATCCGCGCGCCATTCAGGACATTTATCCCTATCAATATTTGTATTATATTTTACCGGCAATTATTTTTCCGTTGCTGGCTTATTGGGCGTATAAGAAAAATAAAATTGTAACTTTCGGGTTTGCATTTTTTATTATCAACATCTTTTTGGTACTGCAACTTTTGCCGGTCGGTAGCGCAATTATGGCTGACCGTTACAGTTATATTCCGTCGGTTGGATATTTTATAATTTTTGCTTATGGATTCAAATATCTGATAGATAAAAAACCGAACTTTAAAATTCCAGCTTATATTTTGCTTGGCGTTTATGCAATTTACCTCAGCGTTGCAACATTCAATCAGACGCAAATCTGGAAAGACAGCACCACTTTGTGGACTCACACACTCGAAATAAACGAAGACGCACTTGTTGGCTGGAATAACCTTGGCAGTGCGCACGACAAAGACAATTTGAAAGAGCGCGCTATTTACGATTTCACCAGAGCAATTGCGCTCAAACCCGATTACACTCATGCATATTACAATCGTGGAACGTCGCGCAAAGATTTAAATCTTTATAAAGACGCCATTATGGATTTTAATAAAGCAATTGAAATCGATCCGAGTTTTGCAGAAGCATATCACAATCGTGGAATTTGCAAAGAAACACTTGGTGATTTAAAAGGCGCATTAGCTGATTACAACAAAGGTTTATCTCTCACACAAATACCGAACATGTATTCGAGTCGCGGTGTATGCAAAGGCAAAATGGGAAACCTGAAAGACGCCATCGACGATTTTAATACTGCCATCCGTTTGAAACCAGACAACCCCGAAGCTTATTCGAATCGTGGATTGGCAAACGATCACGCAGGTAATTTACAACAGGCAATTGCTGACTACACAACATCAATAAATTTGAATCCAAGATTTGCGACTGCTTGGGCAAATCGGGGAATTACCAAGCACAGATTAAAAGACAACAATGGCGCTGTCAGCGATTATACAACAGCTATTATGCTTGATCCAAAATTTGTTGATAGTTATTACAACCGCGCTTATGTTTATTGGGAAATGAAAAATTATGCCGCTGCTTGCACCGACATTCAGATGGCGCGTAAACTGGGAATGCAAATTTCGGATGCTGAAGTTGCTAAATTTTGTAAATAGAATATTATTGACGCGCAACATTTTTCATGATTATTACCATCACTTTATTTGTAGTAAACCCAAAAACTGGGATAATTATTATTGATACAATTAGATTCAGGTAATCTATCAATATCCATTGGACTTATATTTTTAAAAAATACGTTTTGATCTAACGAAAAAGGGAAAATATAAGATTTTACCTGAACAGAAGATAATTCAAACCTACCCAGAACCTGTAAGTCCGACTTGTTTGTGCATACCATATTTCCAAGACATTGCACCGCTAAAGGATCAAGAATTCTGTCTTTCGCTGCAAGCTGACTATTTATTTCGGTATAATATTGATGAACATCGGCGTTTATATGATATTGTTTAATTGTAAAAATGATGTAGTTTAACGTTTTCGTAATCAAATAGGGAGTTACTCCATCATATAGCGGTGGTTGTGGTGGTTTATAGGCTACTTCCTGAACAATTCCAAGGAACGAACTATCCACCGGACAAAAACCCAAATCTTGTTGAAATTCAATTGGATTACTTATTTGGTTATCATTTATATTAAAATTTTGATTCATAGCATATTTTCGCCAGCAATGGCTTGTTTGCGCACCAGCAGTATCTGCTTTTTCGCTGTATTCAATTAATAAATTATTTGAATATCTATAATAAGGTGAAGATTCTCCAGCAGTATTCATCAGCACTAATAATTCGAATCCATTTGCATATTTTACTAAGGGCTGCGAATTTGCAAATGTCTGAAATGCTTTTTGTGAACGAACCGCTGTCATTTCGTTTAATATTCCTTTTGGATTTAGCTTTTGTTTCGACGATATAAACCGGTTTCCATCTTTTGTAACGACTGACAATTGGTATGTTTTTCCATACTGAAGAACGAGATTGCTTGGATCCGAAACATATTGCCCTTGTCCAGCATCTGTAAAAAAATAGCTGTTTCCGGTACTGTCAATCAACGAAATTTTCGCACCTGTTTCAGGAAAATATCCGCTGCCACCAAAAGGAATTGTCCATGTCAAGTAAATATTTTGTGCTACAGGTTCGTCGGTAATTAAAGCGTCAACTACAAGTATTTTTGCTGACTGATCGATTACCGGATTATAAGGTTCCTTGCACTGTATTTGAAACAGGTTTATAATTATTAACCATAAATAAAATTTCCTCATCTCCCCGTTTGAATTAATCAAAATCTTAAAAAAACAATCGAAATTTAAACTATATTGTTCAAAATCTCTTCACAATTTTTTATTATTTCAATGAAATCGTTTTCCGATTTGCATTTGAGATGTTTTTGTTTTATCAATTGTTTTATTTGTTCTTTGGCTTGCGGAAAAGTCTCGATTAAACTTTTAATTTTTGGTTTCTTACAAAAATAAGTTTTGCCTTTAATTTCAAAAATATAAACCGGTATTCGCTTATAGCAAAGATAAATTGCATCGAGCTCGTAAACCGTACTACCAATAATAATTTTCCGTTGGGCAAACAATTTTATTTTATTTTCGAACAATAGTTCACAATAAACATCAGAATTATTGATTTTTGTTTTTCTGAAACGGTAGCTAAGACCGGCGTCGTATAAAGAAAATTCGCTGATGTTTTGATTATCCAATTTTACTTGACCAACCTTAACATTAAGCCAAACGAGTTGATTATTCAAACAATCGTATCGCAACGGAATTTGTTTGATAAAGTCGCCGGTCGAAAAAACAACATCGCCCATGCACCAACTGTCAATATAATATAAGTTTTGGTATTTAAAACCTGTATTTATATTTTTATCGCCGGTAAGTTGTTGATTTAAATAATTTTTTATTTCAACAGAATCAGTAATCGCCACTTGGGCGAACATGATTGCCGGAATTAAAAAATAAAGAACAAATAAAATCGATTTTTTCATATTCATATTTTTATCGATAGACTTTTATTTTAGCATACGCGCAAATGGGCGTACCATCTGTCAAAATTCCTTTTACTTCGACAACATAATCCGAAACACAATCCGAAGCGAAAAAATCGACATTGGCAGTTTCGTTGTTGTTTATTGACACATTGGGATTCCAATACAATAGCTGTCTGAAATCGGGTGCATATTTTGGAATTTTAGTTGTGCTGTAATTTGTCGGTTTGAAAACAGAATTATCAGCAATCCGATCCAACTTATATTTTATAACTGGCGAATTAAAAACTATTGAGCTTAATTTGTTTTTCTTTGTATTAATAGACACCAATCCATTCAATTCTAAATTTCCCAAAATCCTCGAATTAAGACATAATGCAATTTTATCAACATCATCCGACGAAAAAGATAAAATTTTATCGGCATTGTCAATCGGAACGCCGTCAACAAAAATAATTGCCGGAGTTGTTCTATACTCTTTTGCGTTCGGATCGAAAACAAATAATTCGTTTGTATTTTTGACTTTTTCAAGTTTTGTGCGCATGATAATATTTGTAACAATATCATTAAAGTCATTTAATTGTATATAATCTTTTGTATTATAATTTAAATACGGACTAAAATAAGCGCGAGGTATAATTATTTTATCAAACGTCCATTCGCGGTTGTTCACGGCGTTACTGTCGGGATATGATTTTTGAATGTAAACAATTTGCTGGCTGTACGTAATATAGTTATAAAAATATTTTGGCAAAACTTTAAACGCCGGATTTAATGATTCCTTTAGCGTAAATTTATCTTCGATAGAAATGCTTCTGTCGGGATTACTGATTTGATTGTGCAAAGGTTTTATATAGACTTCTTTTCCGAGATAATAGTTATTAACCAGAAATTGAAAATTGCCAACGGCATCGGAAAATGTGTATTGAAAGTTTGCTATCGAGTCGGGCGATGATAAAACCAAACATTCATTTTTTATTTGCTGATTTGTTTTATCTTTTATTTTTCCACGCAAGTAAATTCCATTTCTTTCCAAAGGATAAAAATCGATAATTGTGTCGTTCGTTTTTTTCTTCTTTATGTCGATTACCGAATTTTTATTTTCGTTCAACAGATTTACAATATCAAAATTGTTGTCGAATAAAAAATTTGCTTCTTTAACTGTAACAGAAAGATTTGCAATTGCTGCTGTTTTTCCTTCGGTTTTTAATTTCAGTCCGATTTTAATATTTTCGCGTGTTTTAAAACTGTCTTTAATTAGTATTATTTCCAACGCGCCGACATTCGTTTTTTTATTCGTTACTAAATTTGCTGATTGTTCTATATTGAGCGTGTCGTTGAATTGCAAGGTCGGTAAAGTTTTATCAAACCGGTTAACAATCAAAAAGTTTTTTTTGAAATAACAACTTTCGTCGAAATTGCGCATAAAATTGGTGAACGCAACCAATTCATACTTTCCTGTTTTAAGCGTGTCTGGTAAATAAATATGTCCTGACGAACTACCGTTTTTCAAATAGGTAATCAATGTTTCAATATTCGATTTTTCGTCGCGCAAAACCAGATAAATGATGTTGCTCTGTATTTGCTTTTCGTCCGAAGTAAAACCGCTTATATACGATTTAAAAAACATATTTTCGCCGGCAATATAAAAATCTCTGTCGGTGTGTATGTAAACCTTTTCGGGGCAAGAAAAGTTTTTAAATTTTTCATTTATCTTTTTCGAAGACAAATTTACGTCTTGTGCGCTTGACTGCAATGCAAACTGACAAAGAAATAGTAAACTAACTAATAAATAAAAATTCTTATACATGGTTTATTATTTATAGTAAATCCAAAAACTGGGATAATTTTTATTAATACAATTCGATTCGGGTAAACCTGCAATGTCAAAAGGATTGATACTTTTAAACGGGTAATTTTCATCTAACGAAAAAGGGAAAATATACGATTTTACCTGAACAGAAGATAATTCGAACCTGCCAACAACATTGAGGTCTGGATTGTTTGTGCAAGTCATATTTCCAAGACATTGCACCGCTAAAGGATCAAATATTTTGTCTTTTGCAGCAAGTTGACTATTTACTTCGGTATAATATTGGTGGACATCAGCGTTTATGTGATACTGTTTTATTGTTAAAACAATATAAAATGGCGTTTTGTTGATGGTCATCAATTTTGGTGGATACATTGGCGGAGCTAAATTGACAGTCTCATTTACAATTCCTAAAAAAACATTATCAACCGGACAAAAACCTAAATCGTGCTGAATGTTACTTGCATTACTATTTTGATTATCGTTTATATTAAAATTTTGATTGATATTATATTTTTGCCAGCAATAACTTGTATTCCTTGCTGTATCGGCTTTCGAAGAGTATTCAATTAATATATTATTAGAATAGCGATAATAAGGCGATGGATCACCGACGGTATTCATCGTCGTCAATAATTCGTAACCATTTGCTGTGGTAACAATAGGTTGCGAATTAGCAAATGATTGAAATGCCTGCGTTTTTTTAACAGACGTAATGTTGTTTAAAATGCCCTTTGGATTTAATTTTTGTTTCGACGATAAAAAGCGGTTGCCATCTTTTGTTACGACGGACAACTGATATATTTTTCCATATTGAAGAACAAGCTGCGATGGATCAGAAACATATTTTCCTTGCCCGACGTCTTGAAAAAAATAAGTGTTTCCGCTACTGTCAATCAACGAAATTTTTGCACCGGCTTCCGGTAAGTATTCACTGGTTTGATAAGGCGTTGTCCAAGTTAGAAAAATATTTTGAGCCACAGGTTCATCCGTAACAAGTGCATCGATAACCAATATCAGTTTTGATTGGTCGATTACCGCATTGTATGGCTCTTTACACGTCAATTGAACGAGGCACAAAATAAACAATAATGCTACATAAAAATTTTTCATGGTTATTTAGAAAACAAAATTATACGTAAATACCGGAATTGGATAGCCAATAATTAACAACTGATAAAGACTATATTTCGACTCGTTGACATTGTAAGGACTGACTTCTTGTTGATAAAATATTGAATACGGGTTTTGACGTCCGTAAACATTTAAAATTGAAAAAGTCCAATAACCTTTCCATTGCTTTTTGACTTTCAGGTTTTCAAATTGCGAAATAGAAATATCCAACCGGTGATAGTCCGGCAATCGGTATTTATTTCTGTCAGAATAATAAACAACCTGTGTTCCGTTAACTGTATAATTAAGTTCGGGCAAAGTTACCGGTCGTCCGGTGTTATAATTAAATGTCATTCCCAGACGCCAACGTCGATTTAAATAATAACCGGCGTTGATAACCAGATTATGTGGTCTGTCTAAATTGTCTGGATAAACATTATTGTTGTTCACTTGTTCTTCGGCGAAACTCGAACTGGTTTGTCTAAACGAACGCGAATATGTGTAACTTATCCAACCGGTTAAATTGCCGGTATTTTTTTTCAGATAAACTTCGAGTCCGTAGCTGTATCCGTTTGCCGAAATCAAATCTGTTTCGATATGATTATTCAGCAAAATATTCGACTGGTTTTTGTAGTCAATTAGATTTTGATAGGTTTTGTAATAAGTCTCAACAGAAAATTCATATTTTTTATTTACAAAATTTGTAAAATATCCAAGTGCAACCTGATTACTGATAAGCGGCTTAATATAATTGTCGCTTAACTTCCATAAATCGGTTGGTGTTGCAATGGATGTTTTCGAAACTAAATTAATGTATTGGTCAACTCTGTTGTAACTTGCACGAATGGACGAATTTTGTTGAATATTGTATTGAATAGAAATGCGTGGCTCGATACCGGAATAAGTCGCTACTTTTTGTCCGCTTGAATATGTTAATGAATCGATTATTGATTCGACAGACTTTGGTTGATTAGCTTGATAAATCCAGACTTTCTTTGGACCTAAATTTGAAAATTGCGAATATCGTACACCAATCTCGCAACTTAACTTATCGTTTAATTTAAAATCGTCGCTAAGATATGCCGCCCATTCAAGTCCTTGTTCGTTTTGAACTGTATTTTCAACAACTTCAGACTGGGAACCGTAAGGTGTAATTGTACCGGGTTGGACGGAATATAAAAAAGCATTTATTCCTAAGTTAAAAATGTGTTTTGCTGTCGCTTCCCAAGTCAAATCCCATTTAAAATTTTTATACAAAATCGAATTGTTAATCTGATATGCTTCGAGCGGAGTTAACGAATCTTTTTCGCTGGTTTGCGCTTTATAATAACTAACGCCGGCTAACAAACTTGTGTATAAATTATCGTTAAACCGGTGCGAATATCTGATGGAGCCTAAGGTGCTTGCATAAGATAGATTTTCAACGCCGGCGTAACCAAAATTGTCGTTGCTTTTATAAGCAAACAAAGTCAATTTATTATTTTGGTTAAAGCTATATGAAATTAAAGCGTTTAAATCGTAGAAACCTGCCGAGCTGTTTTTTAAATCTTGGTCGGGCATTGCTTTGAGAATCCAGTCGGAATAAGATGTTCTACCACCAACCATAACAGTCAACTTTTTTGTAACGGGCATTTCGATATTCAACCTGCTATCTAAAAGAGATATTCCAGCTTTGATTCTTATTTTATCGAGATTGTTTGAGCCAAGACGAATATTTAATATCGACGACGCTCTTTCTCCATAACAAGCCGGAATGCCACCTTTAATCAAAGTCATATCGCTAACTGCATCGGAGTTTATAATTGATGTCAACCCAAACATGTGAGCCGAATTAAATATCGGAACGTCTTCGATTAACACTAAATTCTGGTCGGAACTGCCGCCGCGCACATTAAAACCCGAACTAAATTCGCCGGTCGATTGAATGCCGGGCAAAAGCGTTATGCTTTTTAAGACGTCGGGCGCGCCCATAGAGTTAGGAAGTTCTTTAATATCTTTTGCGGCAATTTTCACAACGCTCATTTGCGTCCTGCGAATGTTTATAGCCGTTTTGTCCGACGAAATTACAATTTCGTTGAGCATAATAGCTTTCTCAGAAATTTCGATGTTTATTTCGCCATCGCTCAACACTTTTATTTTTTTGACATTTTCTTCGAAACCGGGAAAGTTGACTTTTATTTCTTGTTCGCCCAATGGAACGATGGTTGAGAATTTTCCTTTGGCATCGGAAGCCATTTTTTGTTTGGTGCTCGAAAATTCTATTATTGCGCCAGACAAAGGTTGATGCGTTTTGAAATCGTAAATGATGCCGTTAACGGTAACTTTATTTTTGCTGCCCGAATTTAAAGAATTACCAACTATATAATAATTATTTTCGTCGAACCCGCCAATCGAACTTCCGTTATACGGAACAAAAACATAACTATTCGTATTTGCCTTGATGATTGACAAACCTGTTGTCTGTGCCAAAAGCGAAAGCGCTTCGGGCAACGGAACTTTTGTAATTACCGAACTAAAAGTTGTACCGGCAAACCATTGCGGATTGTAAAAAAATTTAACGTTGTACTTTGCTTCCAATTTTACGAAAATAGAATCGTAAGGTACTTTATCAATTTCTTGAGAATAAGATGCAGAAAAAATAAAACCAAAAAAAAGTACGAGGACAAACCTGTAAATATTTGACATATTAATTAAATTAACCAAACATAGAATTGTTTTACAGAAAAAATTCAAATTCCGAATTAAACTGAAAATGAAATTAGGGCTGCAATAATATTCTATTCTTTTTTATTTTCCTAACTTTTTGGTTAATTTTTTTTTTGACGTCTTCTTTTTGATTTAATTTTATTGTTGCCCGATAAAAAATTATGCTAATTTCCGAAACACTTATCTGATATAATTTATAGCCATTTGCCATCGTAGATGGCTTATAGCGATAGAAAATTAATTTAACCATTTCGGTCTTGCCCCAACGGGGCAAAATAGATGACTATTAAATTTTATTCTATCGCTATTTGATATCTACGATGTCTCTCAAATTTTTACCGGACAACAATGAATTAACAATTAACAATTAATAATTAACAATTATCATTAATGTCCTCGGGTAACGTATTTCGCAACCAACGACACTTGAGACGAATTTAAATTTGTACGGGGCGTCATAACAGGTAAAATGGAAGAACGCCATTGCGAAGGACTATAAGAATCTGGCGAATATAAACTATGGCATGCACCGCAATTTCCAACAAACAACGATCTGCCATTTTGCAAGTCCGATAGCGATGCGCTCGAAGTTGCATCGGTTGCAGTGGGAACGTAGCAATTAGCGTCTCCAGCAGCAAGATTCATTTTATTGCAGTTAATAGAAAGCATTACGACCAAGTTTAAAGATACGATTATTATCAATCGTCTTATTATCGATTTAAGCATAAGTGAGAAAGTTTAGTGAAAAATATTAAGATTATTATATCTTATTTTACAACCAATTTTATGATTACCCTACCTTTAATAAATTATTGTTGTGGTTCAATGCCAATCTTTGTCAATTTAATATTTCATATGTAAATATCCGCGTTTTATTTACGCAATTAAAAAATTGTCTTTAAAAATGGTGCGTCCTGTCATGGCTTTCCGGCTACTTTATAATACGTTTTCAAATACTTTACAATGTTTTATTTTTGTTTATATTACCTCCGAAAACACTTTAAATATCGTTTCATTTTAATTTATTAATGCAAAAAAATTATATTACACAACGTCAAATTTTGTTAGTAGTCCTTTTTTATCAGTTTAATCATCATTCTGATTACTTTATTAATAGCTAAAAAACACTTTACAACGGTCATGGTTATGTTTATCAAAAAGATGTTACAATATTATTATTTGTATCTACCTTGTTATATTGCAAATAACCAACTTTAAATTAGTCGGGATAAACTTTATAACTTGCTTTAAATAAGTTTACAAAAGCTGCAATTTAGTCCGCTCTTATTGAACATCGCCCCGCAACGCACGGAAATGCTTTCGCGCATCTTCTACATACAAACTTCCCGGATATTTAACCATCAACTCTTTGTATAATTCCATTGCCCGCGCTTTGTCATTCAATTTATATTCGTAAAGTTTTGCAAGTTCAAATTGCGACACGTCGCCCAGAATGTCAGTTGAATATGTTGTAATAATTTTCATCAAATAATCTGCCGATTGTTTGTACAAACCTTGGCGGTAATAAATCTTATATTTCTTAAAATAAACTTCGTCAACCAATGGATGTGTTGGAAATATTTTTACAATCGAGTCGAGCGTCAACAAAGCCAATGAATCTTGATTTTGTAACAATAATAATTCGGCGTTTGCATACATTTTTAAAGACGTGTTTGCGCTATCAACAGGATCGTCAATGTTTTCTGAAATCAAAAGCGACAATTCTATGGCGTCATTCGAAATTAATTTTGACGTGCTTGCTTTTAAACCATCGAGTTGCGCTTGTGCCCATTTGAAATTGCCGGTATAATAAGCTAATTTTGCTTTACGGAATTTTGCCTCGGAACCCAGCGGATTGTTTTCGTTTGACTTTTCGACTTTTGCATAAGTCAACGTTGCTTCCCAAACGTCGCCGGTTATCATCTGGATGTCGGCTAATTCCATTTGACAATCGCCGCGCAAGAATGTTGGTAACTGATTGTTTGTTACAGTCGATTCGAGCAATTCCATTGCTTCTTTCGATTTGTTAAGATAAAATGCCTGAATGTGCGCCAAATCTTTTATTAGCGAAATGGTTTTGACTTTACCAAATTCGTTAATGACATTTAGATAATTTTTTTCGAGATTTGCAATTTCGTCTGGCGTCTGTACACCACCACTTACAACTTTTTTATACAACACCGACAGCAATCCTAACTTACCCGAAACATAATTTTGTTGCTGACTTCCTTTGTCGATAACGTATTGAAAAGCAGTTTCGGCAATCGCAAAAGAATCGTTAGACAACGCCAGATTTCCCAGTTCTATAATTCTTTCGCCGTTTGTATTATTCCGGCGGTCGAGCGCACGTTCCTGAACGAATGCCTGTGCGAAATTTTTTTCCTGTACATACAACCAAATCAACATTTCGTAATAAATTTCTTTTGCTTTCGAGCCTTGTATCCGTTTGAGCAAACCGGTTTTTAAAATTTTCTGCAAATTGTCGTCGGTGTCTTGACTGATTAGATATTGCATACTATTTTCTACTGACGTCAGAAAAGATGGATTTTCGTTAAGTACTTCCAAATATTCTTCTACCATTTTAGACAGATTGCGTTGCATAAAATATAAACTTGCCAGATCGTAATGGTAACTATTTCCAATGCCATCGGCTGCGTTTATATAAACTTTTTCGGCATAGTCATATTCAAGTTTCGAAATATAAGCGTTTGCTAATTGTCGCACCTGCATGTCGTCGGCAGGTATTTTTTTTAATGCCATGTCGTAATATTCTGTTGCTTTGTCAACATTGTTTTGCGACTTGTAAATGAAACCAAGTTCGACAAGGAATGTTGGATCGTTTGCATTGCTTTTAATTGATTTTTTTACAAATTTTTCAGCGTCGTCAAATTTTTGTAATTCAATCAGACATTTTAGATAATACGAAAAATAGATTTTCGAATTAGATGAATCGTAAAGTTTTTTGTAAAGTACCGATGCCTTGTCATATTCTTTGTTTTTGAAATATTCAAATGCCAGTTGTGTATCGCTTGATTCTTGCGCAGCAAGTCGCAAAGCAATAAACAAAAATAAAAAAGGTAAAATGAGAATTATTTTTTTCATGATTATTCAATTTTTAGAAGCGCAAAATTAAATTTTAATCTATTATCTAACATTACGAAACGAAAATAATCTCTTAAAATTATTGAATGAATTTACTGTTAAAAGATGGATTGTTGATTTAAAAATAGTTATCGTTTTTTTTAAATCAGGTTGATATAAAAGTTATCAAATAAAATAATCATAATAATTTTAAAAAAAATTATCTTTGCAAAATTATCAAACAAAAATTATGAAAATTAAATATTTAATAATAATCGTTTTATTATTTGTGCGTTTCGGGCAAACTTCAGCTCAATCGATTTCGGACGAATCGAAGGAAGGAATTTTGTTGATGGAAGTGAAAAATTTTGAAGATGCGAAAAAACAAATCGATCAATTAGTTTTGCAATATAATTCAAATATTATTGCCGAAAACGAAAATAAATATTCTGCGCGTATTTCAAATGAAATTACAATCAGAGTGTCGAATAAAAATTTTAACTCACTGACCAATGATATAACAAAACTGGCGTCAACGCTCAATTCTAAACAAATCAAAATTATAAATGTTGACAAAGAACTTGTCGATGCGAAAGAGCGCATTCGTGTAAAAAAAGAATTAAAAGAGAAATACATCCAGATGATTCACGAAGCGCAAAGTTCACTTAATATTTCGCAATACGAAAAAAAAGTTGCAGAATTGGAAGACGAAATGGACCAATTGCAAAACAAAATAAAATATTTATCGGAACCAGATAAATCGACGCTAAAAATTACAATATCGCAACAATATTTGCAACAATCTATTAACATGAACACTAGTTACAACGATATACAAGTTGGAACCTTTAAAACTTTATTAATTAAAATTGGTCTTTATAGTATTATTTTGTTGATTGTAATAATTCTCGCAATTTTTTGGATCAAACGTTTTCAAAAAGAGCAAAAGCGTAAAACATCAAAAACAAAATTTTTAAACGATTTACACCCAAACCGAGATGTCAAAGACAGCAAAACATTTTAACACAATTAATTTTTACAAATTATGGAACAAATAAAAAATTATATCGAAATAAATAAGCAACGATTTATCGACGAACTTTTCGAGTTTATAAAAATTCCGTCGGTCAGCAGCAAGGTAGAACATAAACAAGACATGTTTACCTGTGCCGGAAAAGTAAAAGATTTTTTATTAAAAGCAGGTGTTGATAAAGCAGAAATAATGTCAACCGCCGGACATCCAGTTGTATTTGCCGAAAAAATAATAAGTAAATCTTTCCCGACAGTTTTAGTGTATGGTCATTATGACGTCCAACCCGCAGAACCTTTTGAATTATGGAAGACACCACCATTTGAGCCAACTTTAATTGACGGTAAAATTTATGGGCGCGGCTCGAGCGACGATAAAGGACAAGTTTTTATGCACATAAAAGCATTCGAACTGATGAATGCCACGAATACTTTAAATTGTAACGTGAAATTTATGATTGAAGGCGAAGAAGAAGTTGGTTCGACAAGTTTGGAACAGTTTTGCATCGACCACAAAGAAATGTTGAAATCCGATATTATTCTTGTTTCGGACACAGGAATGATAGCACAGGATATTCCTTCAATTACCGTTGGACTGCGCGGTTTGTCCTACATGGAAGTTGAAGTTACCGGACCAAACCGCGATTTACATTCCGGCATTTATGGCGGCGCAGTTGCAAATCCGGCAAACGTTTTAACAAAATTGATTGCATCATTAACCGACGAAAATAATCACATCACAATTCCACATTTTTACGACGACGTCGAAATGTTGAGTAACGAAGAGCGCAGCGAAATGGCAAAAGCACCTTTTGATTTGCAGCAATTTAAAAAATCGCTCAATATTGACGAGGTGCAAGGCGAAACAGGTTTTTCAACAATAGAGCGCACGACAATTCGTCCCACACTCGATGTAAACGGAATCTGGAGTGGGCATACAGGCGAAGGTTCAAAAACAATTATTCCATCGAAAGCCTTTGCAAAAATTTCTATGCGACTTGTACCACATCAAAATCCTGATAAGATTGCTAAACTTTTCGAAGAACATTTCAAACGCATTGCACCACCAACAGTAAAAGTCGATGTACGGTTTTTGCACGGCGGAGAAGCTTATGTTTCGCCAACCACATCAAAGGCTTATCTGGCAGCCGACAAAGCTTACACTGATACTTTTGGCAAAAAACCAATTCCGACGCGTAGTGGTGGAAGTATTCCGATTATTTCAACTTTCGAAAAAGTATTAGGCGTAAAATCTATTTTGATGGGATTTGGTTTGGAGTCGGATGCAATTCATTCGCCCAACGAGCATTTTCATTTGACAAATTTTTTCAAAGGCATCGAAACGATTCCGATGTTTTACAAATATTTTGGAGAGAGCAATTCGAAATAAGCACGAAATATTCTAAAAATATTTTTTCAATTTTTCGATACAATAATCAATTTCATCAAAAGTATTGTAAATACTAAATGAGAAACGAATTGTAGCACGGTTAGGATCGACATTCAACGCTTCGATGACGTGCGATTTTTCGTTGCTACCCGAAGAACAGGCACTACCACTCGATGCCGCAATTCCATCAACGTCCAAATTATAAATGAGCATTTCGCCGTTTGGCGATTCAGGAAAGAGAACATTTAAAACCGTAACCAAACCTTTGTCTTCGCTGTCGCCAATAAATTCGATGCCGGTAATATTTTCGCGTAGCTTTTTTACCATATAATTTTTGAGACCTGCAATTTTTTTATAATTATCGTCGATATTTTCGTTTGCAATTTCGAATGCTTTTGCCAAACCTAAAATGCCTACTATGTTTTCAGTTCCTGCACGCATGTTTCTTTCCTGCGCACCTCCACGTATTAAAGGATTAATTTTTATTCTATCAAGATTCATATAAAGAAATCCGATTCCTTTGGGTCCATGAAATTTGTGCGCAGAGCAACTTGCAAAATCGACATCAATCGTTGCAAAGTCAATTAAATAATGTCCCATCGTCTGCACCATGTCGCAATGAAACCATGCATTGTAAGTCCGGCAAAGTTTCGAAACTCGTTTCATTGGCAACAGATTTCCAATCTCGTTATTTCCATGCATTAGAGAAACCAAACTTTTTGGATTTTCACTCAGCAATTTCTGTAAATGATTTAAATCGATATGCCCTTGCAAATCGAAATTAACCAATAGAATTTTTATCTTGCCGGATTCTTCGAGATGTCGCAAAGGAAATAAAACCGCGTGGTGTTCGATTTCAGAAGTTATAACTGTTTTAACATTTAAATCGTTTACAACACCAAGTATTGCCATGTTATTCGCTTCAGTTCCGCCAGATGTAAAAACAATTTCAGCCGGCGAAACATTCAATTGTTTTGCAACTTGTTTGCGCGCAGTTTCTATGGCAGAGCGTGCCTGTCGCCCAAAAGAATGAATGGATGACGGATTTCCAAAATTGTTTTTCATCGCGTTGTACATCACTTCAATTACTTCTATGGACATTGGCGTGGTAGCCGCATTGTCAAAATATATTTTCATAAGGTTTGTTTTCTAAAAATGCTTTATCTCACTGCAAAGGCGCAAAGACGCGAAGTTAAATCAAAGCTCTTTGCGACTTGGCGTCTTTGCGGTAATAACATAATATCAATATTAAATAAATTTCTTAATGTCTGCAATAATATCATTTGCCAATTTGTCTGCCGAAGTTTTATTTGCACTTTCTGCATAAATTCTGATAATCGGTTCGGTATTCGATTTGCGCAAATGTACCCATTGATTTTTGAAATCAATACGCACGCCATCAGAATCATTTATTTCGTAATCTTTATATTTCGTTTTCATTTTTTCGAGAATCGAATCGACATCAATGCCTTTTGTCAATTCAATTTTGTTTTTCGAAATAAAATAATTCGGATAGGTTGCATGTAATTGAGAACATGTCAAATTTGATTTTGCCAGATGCGTCAGAAATAAAGCAATTCCAACCAAAGCATCGCGTCCATAATGTATTTCAGGGTAAATGACGCCACCATTCCCTTCGCCACCAATTATCGCATTATTTTTTTTCATGACATCGACAACGTTTACTTCGCCCACTGCCGCCGCGAAATATTTTTGCAGATGTTTTGCAGCAATATCGCGCAATGCACGGCTCGACGATAAATTAGAAACCGTGCAACCCGGCGTGTGCGACAAAACATAATCGGCAACGGCAACCAGCGTATATTCTTCGCCAAACATGCTGCCATCTTCGCAAAGCATCGCCAACCGGTCAACGTCCGGATCGACAACAAAACCAACCGTTTTTGGATTATTCAATTCTTTTATAAAATTTGAAATTCCAACAACATTTTCAGGTAATGGTTCTGGATTGTGCGCAAAATGACCATCGACAGTCTCGTTTAAAAAGTGAACATTTTGAACGCCAAGTGCCGTCAGCAATTTTGGCAATGCAATTGCACCGACACTATTGATGCAATCAACAACAACAGTAAAATTTGCTTCTTCGATTGCATGTTTGTCAACCAAAGCTAATTTTAAAACCGCATCAACATGGTCGTCAACAGAATTTTTGTACGACGAAATTTTTCCAAGATTATCAACGTCAGCGTAATTTATTTCGCCGGTTTCGGCAAGTTGGAGAACGAGTTTGCCTTGCTGGTCATTCAGAAATTCGCCTTTGTTATTTAACAGTTTCAACGCATTCCATTGTTTTGGGTTATGACTTGCCGTAATAATTACACCACCGTCAGCTTTGTGTTGCGTAACCTGTAATTCGACAGTCGGCGTTGTTGCATAGTCAATGTCAATAATATTTATTCCAAGTCCGACGAGCGTTTCGATAATTAAATTTTTAACCATGTTGCCACTTATGCGACCATCGCGACCGATAACAACTTTGTAATTGTCTTTTTTAGATTGACGTTTAATCCATTCGCCAAAGCCTGATGCAAATTTGACAATGTCAACAGGCGTTAAACTTTCGCCAGATTGCCCGCCAATTGTTCCGCGAATTCCGCTGATAGATTTTATTAATGTCATAAGAAATATTTTTATTATATTTGCGTTAAAATTAAAATGTCTAATTTGAAACAAATTTTGATGAAACACGTAAATCCTACAAAGATTGGTAACTAAAAAAATTAGTATGCCCAAAAAAAAATCACAATTGCACTACGCCCGATTATTTTGTTTAAAAAGTTAAAATACTCGTTGCATAAATAAACTGCAAAAATCTTAAAAATATCAATTAATCAAACAGCTTTTGTAAAACTTTTTAAAAAAATAATAATTTTTTTTCGCTAAACTCTTTTATATTATATTAGTAATTATTAAAATTGCGGTTTTAAATTTTTAATTTTTCAAGAATAATTTTTTTACTAAAATGAAATCGGACAAGTTTAAGGACAAAAAGTTTAAAAAAGCCACTAAAAAAACGGATGTGCTGTACGAAGATTCGGAAACAGCCAAAAAAAGAAAGTTAGATAAAATGGATAAGAAAGACAAGAAATATTCGAAGTCAAACAAACGTGTTGACAGATATTTCGAAGCTGATGAAGAAGCTGAAGTATTGATGGATGACGATGACGGATCTCGGCGTCGGCCGAAGAAATCTTCTACAACAGCCAAAGCTGATAAACCAAAACCTTTTCGTGGCGAACAAAACGGAAGTACGACCTATCGACGACCAGTCGCTTCGAAAAATCCGCATGGAGATAAACGTAAACGTGAAGTTACCAAATCGAATGACAGCGGCGAAATTCGTCTGAATAAATATATTGCAAATTCAGGTGTTTGTTCTCGTCGCGAAGCTGACGATTATATCAAAGCCGGATTGGTTACAATCAATGACGTGTTGGTAACGGAACTCGGTACGAAGGTCAAACCGAACGATATTGTAAAATTCAATGGTGAATCGTTGCGCAGAGAAAAATTAGTTTATTTGTTGCTCAACAAACCAAAGGATTATGTTACCACGATGGAAGATCCGCACGCTACAAAAAGCGTCATGCAACTAATCGAAAAAGCTTGTACCGAAAGAATTTATCCGGTTGGACGTCTTGATAAAAGTACAACAGGCGTATTGCTTTTTACCAATGACGGCGATTTGGCAAAAAAACTGACGCATCCGAAATTTAATGTCAAAAAAATCTATCATGTTCACCTTGATAAGAATGTTACAAAAGGAGATATGGTAAAAATTGCTGAAGGTTTTGATTTAGACGACGGTTTTATTCAGGCTGATGCGATTAATTATGTTGGCGAAGAGAAAAACGAAATCGGTATCGAAATTCATAGCGGTCGTAATCGGGTAGTTCGACGTCTATTTGAAAAGCTTGGTTATAATGTAACAAAACTTGATCGCGTATTTTTTGCAGGATTAACTAAAAAGCAATTAACTCGCGGACATTGGCGTTTCCTAACCGAGAAAGAAGTTATTTTTCTTAAAATGGGGAAATATTAATAAAGACTTTGTCAAAGTTTCTAACTTTGACAAAGTTATTTTAAAGCACAACAACCAACCGGAAACCAACGCGGTTGCTGCGAGCTGATGGGTTGAATTTTCCACGCATGGTACTTGTGCAGTCGTCAGCATCGGTGCCTCCACTTCCTCCTCGTAACACACGTCCAACACCAGATGTTGGTCCTGTGGGATTCGTTTTATCGCCGCTTGCCCAATAAGCATCGTCATACCAATCGAAACACCATTCCCAAACATTACCGCTCATGTCATAAAGTCCAAGTTCGTTCGGTTTCTTTTTGCCAACCGGATGTGTTCTGCTCTTGCTGTTTTCGTTGAACCATGCAACTTCGAAAATACTATTGCTTCCGGGGTAAATAAAGTTTTTGGAATATTTTCCACCTTTAGCAGCATATTCCCACTCGACTTCTGTTGGCAAACGAAAATTTTTTCCTGTCTTTTCGTTTAATTTAGAAATGTATCTTTGAACATCGAGCCACGAAACGCCTTCGACTGGGCAGTCGTCGCAACCTTTGAAAGTTGAAGGATTGTCGCCCATCAATTCATTCCATTCTTTTTGCGTTACTAAATAACGATTTATATAAAAGTTACTTAATGTTACTTTGCAATTGCCACAAATATACGTTCCGCCTTCAACAAAAACAAAACCGGCAATGCTGTCAGTGTTTTTGTTTGTTGTTACATTGTTGCCGGTATTCGCTGTCTGTGCTAATATATTTGCTGCACAGAAAAGTAGCGAAAGATAAATTACAATTTTTTTCATAAAATGAATCGCTAAATATTTTTAAAAACAAAGTCGCAAATTACGAATTTTTCAATAATAATAGCAGATTCATGAAGAAATTTATTGGAGACATGACATGTTGAAAACATGTCATGTCTGAAATTTTATATTTTAGCAGGACGCAATTTTCTTACAGTTGCTCCGGCTTGCCACAACTCAGAATCGTGCATTTCTTTCAATTCTTTTTCGAGTTGAACTCTATAATCAGGAGCGCTTAATTTGTCAATAACAACTTGCGTTTCTTTTCCGGTTTTTACGCTGTCATACAAATCATAGAAAACAGGTAAAACGGCAGCACGGAATTTATGTCTCCAATCCAATGCGCCACGTTGTGCGGTCGAACTGCAATTTGCATACATCCAGTCCATTCCGTTTTCGTCAACCAGACGAATTAAACTTTGCGTCAATTCTTCAACAGTTTCGTTAAACGCTTCGCTGGGCGAATGTCCGTTTTCGCGTAACACTTGGAATTGCGCTTCCATAATTCCAGCCAATGCGCCCATCAAAACGCCGCGCTCGCCGGTTAAGTCGCTATAAACTTCGTTTTGGAAAGTCGTAGGAAATAAATAACCCGAGCCAACAGCAATACCTAATGCCAACGTTCTTTCCATTGCTTTGCCTGTATAATCTTGAAAAATAGCGAAACTGGAATTGATACCGCTACCAGCCAAAAAATTTCTGCGGACGCTTGTACCCGAACCTTTTGGTGCAACAAGAATAACGTCAATATTTTTTGGCGGAATAACTTTTGTTTGCTCTTTGAATGTAACCGAAAAACCATGCGAAAAATACAAAGCTTTTCCTTCAGTCAAATAAGGTTTTACTTTGTCCCACAAAAGAATTTGTGCAGCGTCAGAAACTAAATATTGAATGATTGTTGCTTTTTGAGCAGCTTCTTCAACATCAAATAATGTTACGCCCGGAATCCAACCGTCTTCGATTGCTTTGTTCCAACCGCGTTTAAATTCTTTTGCCTGACCGACAATTACGTTGATACCGTTTTCTTTCATGTTCAACGACTGTGCAGGTCCCTGAACGCCGTAGCCGATTACAGCTACAACTTCGTTTTTCAAAACTTCGCGTGCTTTTTCCAACGGAAATTCTTCGCGTGTTACTACTTCTTCTTCGACGTTTCCAAATACTAATTTTGCCATTTTAATTTGATTTTATTAATTTAAATTTGTAATTCGTAATTCGTAATTCGTAATTAATTAAGCTACGAATTCCGATAATTTTTTATGACTGTGATTTTCTTCCATTTGTTCCATGTGGTCAATTAACTGCGTCATTGGTTTTGTTATTGCTACGCGTCCAGACCTGACAAACTCAAGCAAACCGAAAGGATGAAACAAATCGTACAATTCTTGAGTTTCGTTTTGATGTCCAGTTTTTTCGATGACAAAAAATTCGGGTGTAAAACTTAATATGCGTGCGTGATGGTCGCGAATGATTTTTTCTATTTCTACATTTTCGAGTGCGTGCGTCGGAACTTTGTATAACGCAATTTCCTGATGAACAATTTCGTCTTCTTCGTGTACGCAAGCGCGAACAACGTCAACTTGTTTTTCCAATTGTTTTGCAACTAAAACAGCCATTTCTTTGGTTGACTTTATAACAATTGTATATCTGTAAATTCCTTTCATTTCCGATTCTGATGCCGTTATGCTTTCGATATTCAATTTTCGTTTTGTAAAAACGGTTGTAACACGGTGCAACAAACCTGTAAAGTTTTCGGTGAAAATTGAAAGTGTATATGTTCTCTTTTCCATGATTTCTGTTTTTAAGATTAATACTAAGATAAACGGATATTTGAAACCGAATCGCCAGCCGGAACCATCGGAAAAACGTTTGCTTCGTTTTCAACATCGACTTGCAGTACATAAGCTTTATCGCAGTTTAACATTTCGTCAAGCGCGTCATTGAGTTCCTCGCGTTTTGTAATTTTTTTTGCGTCGAGATAAAAACCTTTCGAAACTGCAACGAAATCGGGATTGATCAATTCGGTAAACGAATATCTTTTCTTAAAAAATAATTCCTGCCATTGACGCACCATTCCGAGATAATTGTTATTTAAAATGACAACTTTGACGGCGATGTTATTTTGATAAAGCGTTGCCAATTCCTGAATAGTCATTTGAATACCACCGTCGCCAACAAAAAGAATGACAGCTTTGTCTGGCAATGCTAATTTTGCGCCCATCGCTGCCGGCAAACCAAAACCCATTGTTCCCAAACCGCCGGAAGTTACCATGCTGTTGTTTTGCTGGAACTTAAAATAACGTGCAGCCACCATTTGATGTTGTCCAACGTCAGTAACAACAATTGCATCGCCATTAGTTTTTTCGGAAATCACTCTGACGACTTCACCCATTTGCAAACCTTCGGTTTCTGGATACAATTGATGTTTGATGACTTTTTCATATTCTATTTTGTAACACGCTTTAAATTCGTTCAACCAATCGGTTCGTTTTTGCTGCTTCACTAATGGCAATAAGGCTTCAAGCGCTTGATGTGCGTCGGCGTGAATACCAATGTCGGCTTTTATATTTTTATTGATTTCGGCATTGTCAATTTCGATATGAATAACTTTTGCATTTGTTCTGTAACGTTTAACGTCGCCGGTAACACGGTCGTCAAAACGCATACCGATTGCTATTAACAAATCGCATTCGTTTGTTTTGATGTTTGGCGCGTAATTGCCGTGCATTCCCAACATTCCGAGATACAATTCGTGGTCCGGTGGAAAACAAGACAAACCAAGTAAAGTACAGGCAACCGGAATTTGTGTTTTTTCGGCAAACGTAAGCAACGATGCTTCTGCGTGCGAAAGTGTGATTCCCTGACCAGCGAGAATCATTGGTTTTTTTGCTGTGTTTATTAAATCTACTGCTGCGCCAATCAAATCCATATTCAATTTTGGGTAAGGAAGGTAGCTTCTTAGTTTTTCGCAAGGTTCGTATTCGAAAACTAACTTGCCATTTTGCGCATCTTTGGTTATATCAACAAGCACAGGTCCCGGACGACCGGACTTTGCAACGTAAAACGCCTTGGCAATTGCCCAGGGAATTTCTTCGGGTTTCGTTGCCTGGAAATTCCATTTTGTAACCGGCATCGAAATACCAATAATGTCTTGTTCCTGAAAAGCATCCGTTCCCAACAAATGCGACGGAACTTGTCCCGTAATACAAACCAATGGCGTTGAATCTAATTGCGCATCTGCAAAACCCGTTATCAGATTTGTAGCGCCCGGTCCGCTGGTTGCAAAACAAACGCCCACTTTGCCCGACACTCGCGCATAACCTTGCGCCGCATGAATGGCGCCTTGCTCATGGCGCGTAAGAATGTGCCTGATTTGTTCCTGATAATCATAAAGTGCGTCATAAATCGGCATGATTTGTCCGCCAACATAACCGAACATCAAATCAACATCTTCGTGAAGCAAAGATAAAATGACAGCTTCGGCTCCTGTAATTTCTTTTTGATATTTATCGTCGAGTATTTTCTGTTCTTTTTGCATAAACATTAATTATTAGTTGTTAATTATTAATTGTCAATTGAAAATGAATTGTCCATTGTCAATTATCCATTATCAATTATTCTCACGCCGCCTTTATCAGCCGACGCAACATTTTGCGCGTAAAATTTCAGCGACTTCGGAACATTTCTTTTTCTGTTTCCGGGACGCCAGGCATTTATGCCTTTATTTATTTCTGATTGACGACGCTTTTCTAATTCGACTTCCGAAATTAAAAGATTAATGCTACGGTTTTTTATGTCGATTTCAATTTTGTCACCTTCCTGAATCAGCGCAATTTCGCCACCCGAAGCAGCTTCCGGCGAAATGTGTCCGATTGACAAACCAGACGTTCCACCAGAAAAACGACCATCGGTTATAAGTGCACATTGTTTATCTAATTTTTTTGATTTTAGGAACGACGTCGGATAAAGCATTTCCTGCATTCCGGGTCCTCCTTTTGGTCCTTCGAATTTTATAACGACCACGTCGCCTTCTTTTATTTTGTCATTCAATATTCCATCAACGGCTTCGTCTTGCGACGAAAAAACTTTTGCAGAACCAACAAAATGTAAAATAGACGTATCGACACCGGCAGTTTTTACCACGCAACCATTCTTTGCAATGTTGCCATAAAGAATCGCCAAACCACCGTCGGCATAATAAGCATGACTTAAATCTTTTATGCAACCTTTTTCTGCGTCTAAGTCGAGCGCGTCATAAAAAACATTTTGCGCTCCCATTTTTTTGTCGAACTTTCCGGCGGCTGCGCTTTTGTATAATTGCAATGCTTCTTCGTTGTTTGTTTGTTTAATGTCAAAATTTGCCAATGCTTCTTTTAATGTAGAATAATCAACGCGATGTGCTGAAGTGTCAAGTAATTTTGCGCGATCCAGTTCGCCCAAAATGCGCATAATTCCACCGGCGCGGTTTACGTCTTCCAAATGATAATGCGAACTTGGCGCAACTTTGCAAAGACATGGCGTTTTGTGCGACAAATCGGCAATGTCTTTCAAACTAAAATCGACTTCGGCTTCGTAAGCAATGGCAAGCAAATGTAGAATTGTATTTGTCGAGCCGCCCATGGCAATGTCCAACGTCATGGCATTGTTGAATGCCGCTTTGGTTGCGATGCTGCGCGGTAAAACTGTCGTGTCGCCGTCGTAATAATATTTTTTTGTAATATCGACAATAATGTCAGCAGCCTTTTCGAAAAGTTTTTTTCTGTTGAGGTGCGTCGCAACAATTGTTCCGTTTCCGGGTAATGACATTCCCAAAGCTTCAGTCAAACAATTCATGGAATTTGCTGTAAACATTCCGGAACAAGAACCGCAAGTCGGGCAAGCATTTTTTTCTGCGAGCGTCAAATCAGCGTCAGAAATATTATGATCGCCGCCCATCACCATGGCGTCAATCAAATCAATCTTTTTGCTTTGGAAATTACCGGCTTCCATTGGACCGCCCGAAACAAAAATGGTAGGAATATTCAAACGCATGGCAGCCATCAACATTCCGGGTGTTATTTTGTCGCAATTGCTGATACAAACCAAAGCGTCAACTGCGTGGGCATTGCACATGTATTCTACGCTGTCGGCAATAATTTCGCGCGATGGCAATGAATACAACATTCCGTCGTGTCCCATGGCAATGCCATCGTCAATAGCAATGGTGTTGAACTCGGCAGCAAAAAATCCTTTTGATTCAATAATTTGTTTAACCATTTGTCCGACTTCGTGGAGATGAATGTGTCCGGGAACAAATTGCGTGAAGGAATTGGCAATGGCAATAATCGGTTTACCGAAATGTTCGTCTTTCATTCCGTTTGCGCGCCACAGACTTCGTGCGCCGGTCATTAAACGTCCTTTTGTCGATGCTGAACTTCTTAATGGTATTTTCATTTTTATCTTTTTAATTTAGTTTCTTAAAAACAAAAAAGCCCTTCTTCGGGTGAGAAAAGCTTTTTGATTTTAACATAAAATCGTAGCAAACTCACCCATTTTCGATTGGGGGAATCACACTAAAAATAATATCTATGACTAAAGTTTTTGTCATCACAATTTATATAAAGTACAAAAGCCACTCTTATTTTCTGTAAGAATGGCTTTTGTTGATTTTTTCTAATGAAATAGTCCAGCCATTCTAATACTTAATGACGATAAAAATAACGACTATGATATGAGAAAAAATATGTTTCATTTTTTTGACAATATATTTACAAAGAAATGAAATGATTTTTTTAAAACCAAACAAAAATCATGTTTTTTCAATTTCAAAATTGCAAGTCATTTAATGTCAGTAAAATTATTTTTCATTGACAGTCATTGCGTCAAAAATAATTTATGTCGTACAACATTTTGAATTCAATGAATAAAAAATAACTTTGCAAGTTAATTTAATATTGACGAACCAAAACAGAATTATTCACTTAAAAAAATATTTTATGCAAACATTAGACAATTATAATTTTTCGGGAAAACGCGCCATCATCAGGGTTGACTTTAATGTTCCGCTTGATAAAAAAACGTTGGCAATTACTGACGACAACCGTATGCGCGCCGCAGTTCCGACAATAAAAAAAGTAATGGAAAAAGGTGGCGCTGTTATTTTGATGTCGCACCTTGGCAGACCAGACAAAGGACCGGAAGATAAATTCAGTTTGAAACATATTGTTGCTCATTTGTCGGACTTGCTTGGCGTTCCTGTAAAGTTTGCCGACGATTGCATTGGTCAACAGGCAATCGAGTATTCGAAAAACTTAAAGGCTGGCGAAGTGATGTTGCTTGAAAATTTACGTTTCTACGAAGAAGAAGAAGGCAAACCACGTCTTCCCGAAAATGTTACTGATGAAGAAAAGAAAGTAGCCAAAGAAAAAACCAAAGCATCGCAAAAAGAATTTGTAAAAAAATTAGCTTCGTTGGCAGATTGTTATGTAAATGACGCTTTCGGAACAGCGCACCGCGCACACGCTTCGACAGCTTTAATTGCATCAAGTTTTCCGAACGATAAAATGTTTGGTTATTTAATGAATGCCGAAGTTAGCAGCGTCGAAAAAGTAATGCACAATCCACAACATCCATTTACAGCAATTATGGGCGGCGCAAAAGTTTCGGACAAAATTTCGATTATCGAAAATTTATTGAGCAAAGTTGATAATTTGATTATCGGCGGCGGAATGGTTTATACATTTATTAAAGCTCAAGGCGGCAACGTTGGTTCGTCGCTTTGCGAAATGGACAAACTTGATGTCGCATTGGATTTACTCAAAAAAGCAAAAGAAAATAATGTTGAATTTTATTTGCCGGTTGATAATATTGTTGCCGACAAATTTGACGACGAAGCAAATACGCAATATACTTTGGTGAATGAAGTTCCAGACGGTTGGATGGGACTTGATATTGGCGAAAAAAGTGTTGCCAGTTTCAGCGAAGTCATTAAAAATTCGAAGACCATTTTGTGGAACGGTCCGATGGGCGTCTTCGAAAAAAAGAAATTCGAAAACGGAACCAAAAAAGTTGCCGAAGCAATTGTTGCAGCCACAGCATTAGGCGCATTCAGTTTGATTGGCGGTGGCGATTCTGTTGCAGCAATCAACAAATACGAAATGGCTGACAAAGTAAGTTACGTTTCTACCGGTGGCGGCGCTTTGCTCGAATACATCGAAGGAAAAGTATTGCCCGGAATAAAAGCAATAAAAGAATAATGATTAATTGTTAATTGTCAATGGTTAATTATTAAATCGAAATTAACAACTAACCGACTGCCTCAGTCAGGTGTTTTTCACCTGACTGAAACATAATATAAAAAAATATTCAGTCAGGTGAAAACACCTGACTGAGGCATTATAAAAACATATAACTAATAAAAATCTGTCAGTTTTATAATTATTATTTCAAAAAACTATTGTAATTTTGTCATTCGAAAAATTAACCAAAAAATTAATTAAAATGAACACATCAAAACGTCTTTATTTCAACCTGAGCGTGGCGGCTATCATTTTTGTGATTATTTTCCACAGCTGCAATTCGAGTGTAAATCAAGAAAACGCTCAAAACGCTAAAAAAGTTGATTCGTCTAATGTTAAAGCTCAGATTAAAATTCCCTATTCTTTGTCAACACCGCTTGAAATAACCAAAATGCTCAACGAAGCCGGCGCTGGTTATATCATTACAATTTCGAACCCTGTAAAAAGTATCGACAAATATGTTACAGAAAAAAGTAAAGCGTTAAATCTTGGCGTTTATGGCGCCGATTTAAGTTATTCAAGTACTTACAACAAAATTCAGGAGACTACAAACTTTTTCAACAATGCAAAAAAATTGACAGAAGACCTTGGTATTTTAAACGCATTTACAGAAAACGAAATTAAACGCATCGAAAAAAATATCGACAAAAACGATTCACTTTATCAAATCATTACCGGTTCTTTCGAAAAAACTTACCAGTCGTTAAATGAAATGAATAAAGGACAGGTTTCAGCATTTGTTATTGCCGGTGGTTGGGTTGAAGGTGTTTATATTGCTACTCAATTAGCAAAGACATCTCAAAAGAACGAAAAAATTGCAAAAGGAATTTTCGAACAAAAAATTACCTTGGACAAACTAATTGCAACGCTCGAATTATATAAAGATAACGCCGAAGTTGTTGCTTTGACTGACCAGTTGAAACCATTAAAAGAAGTTTATGCTGCCGTAACCGATAAAATGACAGACAAACAATTAGATGACTTTACTGCGAAAATCGAAGCAATTCGCGAAAGTTTTGTAAAATAATTTCAAACTAATATATTTATAAACCCTCGTTGTTTGAAAATGACGAGGGTTTTTTGTTTTAAAATTAATAAAAGATAATAAATGAAAAAATTAATCTTTACGACATTCATTTGTGTAACGCTGATTGCAAATTTATCAGCACAAAAAAAATCCATTGACCAGCGAGTCGATTCTGTTTTGCAATTAATGACCATCGACGAAAAAATTGGTCAGTTAAATCAATACAACGACGATTGGACAGCGACCGGACCCGTAAGAATTGACAACGACAAAGTTGGCCAAATTCAAAAAGGACAAGTTGGTTCGTTGCTTAACACGGTAGGAACAGAGCGCACAAGAAGTTGGCAAAAGATTGCTATGCAGTCGCGTTTGAAAATTCCACTTTTGTTTGGACAAGACGTCATTCATGGTTATAAAACGACATTCCCTATACCGTTGGCAGAATCATGCAGTTGGGATTTGGAAGCAATCGAATTGTCGGCAAGGATTGCCGCGACCGAAGCCAGCGCAAGTGGTGTTCACTGGACATTCGCTCCGATGGTTGACATTGCGCGCGATCCACGCTGGGGACGCGTAATGGAAGGTGCCGGTGAAGATCCGTATCTTGGAGCCAAGATTGCATACGCCAGAGTAAAAGGTTTTCAAGGAAATTTGGGCGACGTTAATTCGGTTATGGCTTGTGCAAAACATTTTGCTGCTTACGGTGCGGCGATTGGTGGCCGCGATTACAATTCGGTTGACATGAGCGACCGTCTTTTATGGGAAACTTATTTGCCACCATTTAAAGCGACAGTTGACGCAGGCGTCGCAACATTCATGAATTCTTTTAACGACATCAACGGTGTACCGTCAACCGGAAATAAAAATCTGCAACGCGACATTTTAAAAGGCAAATGGAATTTCGGCGGTTTTGTTGTAAGCGATTGGGGTTCGATTGGCGAAATGATTAATCATGGAAATGTCAAAAACGATTATGAAGCTGCACTTTCTGCAATTACAGCCGGAAGCGACATGGACATGGAAAGTCGTTGTTATAAAAACAATTTGGCAAAATTAGTAACCGACGGCAAAGTTCCAATTGTTTTAATTGACGACGCCGTTAAACGAATTTTGAAGAAAAAATTTGAACTTGGATTGTTTGACGATCCATTTAAATATTGCAATGCCGAACGCGAAAAGAAACAACTGAACAATCCTGACAACGCCATTAAAGCAAGAGAAATTGCATCGAAAAGTATTGTTTTATTGAAAAACGAAAATCATTTGTTGCCATTGTCGAAAAATATAAAAACAATTGCGTTCATTGGTCCGTTGGTAAAAGCGTTAAAGCAAAACAAAGGTTTCTGGGACGTCGAAGTTCCGGGCGTCGATTCAAATTTTATTGTTTCGCAATGGGAAGGTCTTAAAAATAAAGTCGGCAAAAATACAAAATTGTTGTATGCAAGAGGTTGCAACATCGAAGGCGAAAATAGAGACGGTTTTGCAGAAGCAGTTAATATTGCCAAACAAGCCGATGTTGTTATTTTAAGTATTGGCGAACGCCGCGACATGAGTGGCGAAGCCAAAAGTCGCAGCAACATCAACATTCCGGGTGTTCAGGAAGAATTGTTGAAAGTATTACTTGCAACTGGTAAACCAGTTGTTGTTTTAATCAACGCCGGACGTCCGCTGGTGTTCAATTACACTGCCGACAATGCACCTGCAATTTTATATACGTGGTGGTTAGGCAGCGAAGCCGGCAACGCAATTGCCGATGTTCTTTTTGGCGACTACAATCCGTCAGCAAAATTGACAATGACTTTTCCACGCAGCGTTGGACAAATACCGATTTATTACAGTCATTTCAACACTGGACGTCCGGCAAACAGCGACGACAATCACATTTACAACAGTTCATATACCGATTTGTCAATTTATCCGAAATTTGAATTTGGTTTTGGTTTAAGTTACACCACATTTAATTATAGCGACTTAAAGTTAAGTCAAAAGAAAATGAAAAACGACCAACAAATTGAAGTCTCTGTAACAATTACAAACTCCGGAAAACTTGATGGAGAAGAAATTGTTCAGCTTTATTTGCGCGACAGAGTTGGTTCAATTGTCAGACCAACAGAAGAATTGAAAGATTTCAAGAAAATAAAACTAAAAGCCGGCGAAGCAAAAACCATTCAGTTTATAATAGATAAAGAAAAACTGTCGTTCTATAACCAGCAATTGCAATGGGTTGCAGAACCCGGCGAATTCGATTTGATGATTGGCGCTTCGTCGAAAGACATCAGATTGAAAGACAGTTTTGAATTGATAGAATAAAATGATGAAAAAAATAAAAATATCGGCAGTGTCGTACATGAACACACTGCCGTTTGTTTATGGGCTGGAACATTCTGGCTTTGTAAATAAAATTGATTTGCACCGCGACGTACCATCAACCTGTGCGCAAAAATTGATTGATAATGTTGTTGACATTGGTTTGATTCCGGTTGCTGCCATTAGAAAAATGAAAGAGTCGCACATTATAACCGATTATTGTATAGGCGCCGACAACGAAGTAAAATCTGTGTTGCTTTTGAGCGATGTACCGTTGGAGAAAATTGAAAAGGTTTATCTCGATTATCAATCGCGTACATCAGTAGCACTGGTACAGGTTTTGGCAAAACATTATTGGAACATTTCGCCACATTGGATTCCGGCAAAAGAAAATTACGAAACACAAATTGAAAGAAATACAGCCGGCGTAATTATTGGCGATCGTACATTTTTTTTGCCAAAGAAATTTAATTACGTTTATGACCTCGCGCAAGAATGGATTAATTTCACCGGACTGCCGTTTGTGTTTGCGTGTTGGGTTGCCAATAAACAAATCGACTTTGAATTTATCAAAGAATTTAACGTCGCGCTTAAACACGGAATTGATAATCTGGATTTGGTGTCCGAAGAGTTTTACAAAAACAATCCGACAAAAAAAATCGACATTTATAAATATTTTACAGAAAACGTAAATTTCGATTTGAACGAAAATAAACGCAAAGGATTGGAATTGTTTTTCAATTATCTTAATACGACGCCATTATTGTAAAACGTATGTTTAACAACTGGAAAAACAAATTATTTGGCAACGAATTTTTCCGGAACGTTTTTACTTTGTTTACCGGTTCGGTTATTGCACAAATAATTGTTTTTGCCGCAACGCCAATTATCACGCGGCTTTACCCTGTCGAAGTGTTTGGCGTTTTTGTTTTGTATTCGTCGTTGGTTGGTATTACTTCAATTATTGCGACAATGCGTTACGAACTTGCAATCATGTTACCCGAAGACGAAACCGATGCCGCTAATTTATTTTTTGTAAGTCTTATAACTTCTTTGTGCATGAGTTTGTTTGTCGCTGTTTTGTTATTTTTATTTGCACCTGCAATTCTCAACTTTTTTCAAGCGCAAAAATTAGACGTTTGGGTTTACACTTTGCCGGTCGCCATATTTTTGTCGGGTGTTAACCAATCGTTTATTTATTGGAACAACCGCCACAAAATGTATCGACAAATTTCTGTTGCCGGAATTTATAAATCGACGACAGGAAGCGGAATGCAAATTGCATTTGGTGCGCTGAGATGGTACAATGCAGGATTAATACCAGGAATGATTTTGGGTTTAGTTGCAACAATCATTTATCAAATAAAAATTTCGTTCAAAAGTCTTAATAAAATTTCAAAACAAGTTAGTAGAAAAAAACTTTGGGAAATTGCACATCGCTACAAACAGATTCCAATTTTTACAACCACAACCGATGCGTTGAATACTTTTTCGAATCAATTGCCGGTTTTGTTGTTAGGTAAATTTTACGGAATTTCGATGACTAGTTTTTATGGACTTGCAAACCGCATTGTTACGACACCCGCGGGATTAATTGGTCAATCGGTGGCACAAGTTTTTTTTCAGAAAGCTGTCGAAAAAAATGTTAACAAAGACGGATTGTATGAATTTGTAAAAAAAACATATTTCAGTCTTTTTAAATTGTACGTCATTCCGTTTACGGTTTTGTTTTTCTTTGCGCCCCAAATTTTCAAAATCGTTTTTGGCGATCATTGGACGCTCGCCGGAAAGTTTACACAAATTATGTTGCCGTGGTTGTTTGTCAATTTAATCAATTCGCCGCTTTCAGATTTGATAAACATTTTACATAAACAACGTCAGTTTATTTTTTATCCTGTAACATTGACCATAGTGCGTTTTTTTGCGCTATATGCCGGATATTTTTATTTCAACGACGTGTTTGTTTCCGTCGGCTTGTTTTCGTTTACCGGATTTGTGTTTAATTTGTTTTTTATGTATTATTTATTGCGCATTTCGAAAATATAAATTGTCAAAGTTTTCTATTTTGTTTTTTCCTTTTTCTCAAAACTTCCGAAATTGTAAAAATAAGTCAGCGAAACCGACATCACTTCGTAAATAGAAAGGTCTGGTAAAAGCGTTTGGTTATTGTTTTGCGCATGTGTGTTTGTCAAACCTTGTGTAAAACGACCTTCGAGCAAAATTGTTCCGCGACCGATGTCAACACTAAATCCAACGCCGCCACCAACGCCACCTTCGTAACGACGGTCTGCTGAATCTTTGTAAGCGTACACACTTTTTACAATTGTACCATAATGCATTTCTTCAACACGCGCACCAACAACAGCGGCGCCATAAAGTCCGGCAGTAAAAATAATTTTAAGCCGACCACTGCCAAACGCCAGATGCGAATAAGCGCCAAGTTCTAAAAAATTTGTATAACGACTGCTGTAAGCCGTGTCCATGTACAATTTTTTCCAACCGCGTTGCGAATAATTCAGTTCCAATTGAATACCAAAGTTTGGTTCGGGACAGTGAATATAAACCAAGCCGGTTTGCGCGCCAAGAACCGATTGTTGCGGTTGCGTCGGATAAAAATACATATACGAAGAATTTACACCGGCTTTAATTCCAATCTGGTCTTGACCAGAAACAAATCCGGCGCAAAAAATAAAAACAAAAAAGATAATAACTTTTTTCATTGACAATCGTCTTACAGAATATTTAGCATCGACATCCGTTTTATTTTCGAACGTCGCAAAATTAATTTTGACAAAAATGCAAAAGTAGGTGTTCCGTTTTATTTTTGTTAAATCTTGCGTAAAAAAATTTAATTTCCTTTTTTTAGGATTCATTTTTGTAGCTTTGAATTGAAATTGAACATCATTAAAAATGTGATTATGAATATAAAAAATTTAATCATTACTATGCTGGTATTGATAAATTACAAATCGCAAACACCACAGATAAACGGCAGTCCGCAGATTTTAGATTCGTAGGGAACATGGAAATTAAAATAAATTATCGATTTCATTTTTAACTTTGCGTAAATTCCTTAAATTTACATCAAAATAAAAAATAACTCCAAGCAAAATAAATTGTGAAAAAATATTTGTCATTCTTATTGTTTGCATGTTTAATCAAACAGCTATGTCGCAAACAAATTTCGGTTCGTATAACCAGAGCGGAATTACATGGGTTTATGTCAACAAAAACGATGCGCGATTTATGGACGTCATTGCTAAAATTTTTATATCAAAAGCATTTTCAATTCCCACAAAGTACGACGATAACCGGATTGCAAAAGATTTGCGGCAGTTTCGGCGGGAATGAATTATCTTTCTGCGCTAAATCAAAACAAAATTGCAAACTTGGTAATCGATTCCATTTTTCTCGAAAACAAATTAAAAACTGACCATGCTCGAACGTTTCAATAAAAAAATAAAATACAGTTGGTTAATAACAATTATACCACTTTTTTTTCTTGTACATAATATTGAAGAAGCATATACAACTTATGTTTGGTTGTTGCACAATTTTTTTTCGTTGCCAGAATTTGCAATCAAACTAATTCCCGACAATGTTGTTTATGATGATGTAAAAAGAATTATTTATATTGGTTTATTTTTAAGTTCGTTGATTCCGTTGGCAGTTATATATTTTTCTGTAAAATATAATCACAACCCAAAAATTTTGCCATTGGTTTTTGTAATCAACTGGATACTTATCATCAATATTTTGCAAGACATTGTTCTTTATATTTATTTTAAAAAATATACTCCGGGCGTTTTATCGACCTTAATTTTAAATTTACCTTTCGCAGCATATTTGTTTTACCGGACGACCCATGACAAAATTACTACCAAAAATTATTTAATACGTTTATTGCCGCTAAGTATTATTTTATACTTTATTATTTTGGGTTTCTTGCTTTTTTCGAGTTATGTTTTACAAATCATGACGCATTAAAACCAAAACCCGGCGTTAAGAAAAATAAGCAGTTTCACATCGTGGGTTGACGACATTAGCGTTAATTCGATAGGTCCAAAAATACTATTATAGCCATAAGTAATTCCGGCGCCCTGAACAAATTTGTTGGTGTCGAACAAATCTTTCCAATTTTGTGTCGCCTGACCAAAATTATATTTAAGCGTCAAAAAATGATTATCTAAAAATTGATATTGACCATCGAAACGGGCAATAAAAGCATTGTTGCCATATTGTTCCATTATATTCATTCCGACAAAGGGCAGCACGCCTTTTGCATAATTGTTTGCAATACCGCCAATATAAAATCTGTTGCTATACGAAACTGAATCTTGAATGGATGACGCCAAAGTTAATTGACTGATAATAGAAAATTTATTTGTGAACTTAATTGCATTGTTTTGTTTTGCCAAAATCCGGTAACCTACATTTATTTTCTTGGGTTGATCATACGATTCCCAATCTGTAATAGCGCTAAATTCAATAGAAAGTTGCGTTCCTTTTGTAGGATATATGGAGCGGTCGTAGGTGTCAAGTTTTAAGAATGCAAAATAGTTGATATTATTATTGTCTATCTGTGTAAAATTGATGGGCGATATTTTACTTCGCAACGACGAGAGTTCGCTTTGTGCACCAAGTCCCAACGAAAATGCGTTTGAAATAATTGACTGAAAACCCAAATCAAAATTCATTTCAGAATAATTAAATGTTGCCACGCGTTGCGTTTCTTCGTATTGATCAATTTCGTAATTGTCGAGTTTTAAATTGAAAAACAAACTTGGATGCCAACCGTGGTCAATAAAATACGAAACTGTAAATTGAGGATTTTTGCTCATTCTTAAATCGACCCATAACGACGATCCGTTTTTATAAAAATTATGAACGGTCGTGTTAAGCAAGATTGAGGCGTTATTGTCCGAGTCGTAATGCAAACCAAGACGCATCATGTTGTCGGTTTTTTCATCCACTTCAAATACAATGCGGTTTCCGTTTGCAATTGGATCAATATGATAAGTAACCCGTTCGAAATATTGACTTCCATATAACCGGTCAACCGCAGCTTCAATTTCTTTAAGCGTCATCTTTGCCGGTAAATCGATATGGAGTTTTCCCATCGACATAATATTCGAAACGTGTTTCAATCCGTGGACATAAACGTCGGTGATGAAAATTGTGTCATTTTGATTTTCGGAAAAATGTAGCGAACGTTTATTTTTGACGGGCATAACTCCGGTCAATTTAATAATTTGTGGAAGTGCGTCTCTTAAAGCTTTTTCGCCAATAGAAATTAATGTATCGCGGGCTTTAAAACTTGTAACATTGTATTTTTCAACATCGGGTTGAATGAGAATATTTGCAAGTTTGCGGTTTTTAACATTTGCCGGCGCACGCAAAAATTTACCGGACTGCTGCAAAATTTTAACAACCGATTTTAGCTCATCTTTCGTGAAAAATTTTTCTTGCATATCAATTGCAATAATTATATCGGCACCCATATTCAATACTTCTTCGACGGGCAAATTATTTAACAGACCGCCATCTACAAGTAATCGTCCATCAAGTTCAACGGGATTAAATGCGCTTGGTATCGACATGCTGGCACGCAAAACATCGGGCAAATTTCCTTTATCGAGTGTAACAGATTCGCCGGTCTCGATGTCGGCGGCAATGGCGAGAAACGGAATGTCAAATTTTTTAAAGTCATGTTGATTTTTAACAGGATAGCACAGTCTATTCAAAACTTTCGAAATATTTTGTCCGGCAATTATACCCTCGGGTAGTTTTATTTTATGTCCGTCAATTGGAAATGTCAAAAAATATTTGCTGTCCTGCTCTTTCTCTTGAATGGTAAGCGTATTACGTGCAGTTTTGTCTGTCAACAATTCTTCCCAATCGATTTTCGAAACAATTTTTTCGAGACTTTCGGCGTCATAACCAATTGCGTACAACGCGCCTACAATAGCGCCCATACTTGTTCCACCAATATAATCAATCGGAATGTTTGCTTCTTCGAGTACTTTCAAGACGCCTACGTGCGCAAAACCTTTGGCACCGCCGCCACTTAATACAAGTCCAACTTTAGGACGACGTTTTATGCTGTCTTGCGAAAAACTGTTTTCTGTTAAGGTTAAAAATATGATAATAAAAAATATAGAAAGAACTTTGTTCATTCCTTTTTATAAGATAATATAATTAAAGCGTTTTTATGTAACGTTACAAAGTTAATAAATTTTGTTGAAAAATGTACGCAAAAATTATTTCCACGAATGTGCAACTTTTATCATTTTCGAAAAGTCAACGCCATTTTGACCGGCAACTTTTTTAAGACTGTCGTATAATTGTGGTTCAATCCAGGGCTTGCGGCAAAGAATCCATGCGTATTTGCTGCTCGAAATAACAAGTGCATATTGATAATCTTTTTCGTCGAGTGCTACAATCCAATAATTTGCCGAGAAGGGCCAGAAAAAACTTACTTTCAGTTTGCCTTTCTCGGCAGTATTTGGAATCCAAGCTTTTCCTACTGCTTTGTGATATTTTCCGTTTGGCGAGCCTTCATAACCCTCATTTAATACTTCAATTTTGCCATCTTTTCGCAAACTATACGTCGCGGTGGTATTCATTAAACCGTCTTCAAATTTAAAAGGCATCCGCGCAATTTCGTACCATTTACCTAAGTACTTATTTATTTCGACTGTATTTATCGTTTTAATATCCATTTCTTTTATTTTTTGACAATTTGTTTGTGTAAATAAAAATATAAACAAAATAAATGGTAAATATTTATTGATGTACTTCATTTATTTATATTGTGTTGATTTATTAATCCCAAATTAAAACAGGCAAAGTTAATATTTTCGAAAAACTAAATAAAAAAAACTATCTATTAAAATTGATTTGTTACTGATTATTTCAAAATTGAAGATGTCGTGGAAAAATACGGAGATGGACTGCAATTTTATGTTAAGTATGTGGACATAATTTTTAAAAAAAAGTTTTTTTCAGCAATAACCAAATTCGAGTAAATCAAAAACAGTATTACTTCGAAAAGAAAAGAAGAAATCAGAAATAGTATAAAAAAGAAAGAGAGAAACAGTAATATCAAGAAAATGAAAGAAATAAAAAGTATTACAAAAAAAATAGAAGAAAAAATTAGGATAAGTAAAAAGAAAGACATACTAGTAATAGTAATTTTTTACCTTCCTTTTACCAGAATTTATTGTTTAATCCGTCAAGCTATTTCAGGATACTACAAATGCACATAAATAGTTTCTCCGCACACTCAAAAAAATTTTCCACACACACACAAAAATTTTCCGCACACACAAAAAATTTTTCCACACACATAAAAAATTTTTCCGGATGCACAAAAAATTTTTCCGCAGGTATCAAAATTCGTCATCCTATTTACCAATTTATATTTTATCGGGGTACAAATAAAATAATTTAAAAGTAGGTAGCGCAATTGAATATTTTATTATATTTGTAATTCTTTAAACTTAAGTCGATGAGCCAACGATATGATGTATTTATTTCTTATGGACGTTCCGAAAGCAAATGGTTTGCAAAACGTTTGGTCGATAATCTTAGCCAGATTTGTCAAAATGTTTGGTTCGACCAAAACGATATACCAGTTGGCGTGGATTTTCAAAACCAAATCCGCGACGGTATTGAGCGGACAGATAATTTTATTTTTATCATTTCGCCACATTCTATCGAGTCAGAGTACTGTCGCATAGAAATTGAGCACGCGGTCAAATTAAATAAAAGAATTATTCCAATTTTGCATATCGAGCCTCCAAAAGAGGATTTACAAAAAATGCATCCAGCCATACAAAAAATAAACTGGATTTATTTACGCGAACAAAAAGAAGAAACATTACCGCAAGAACAATGGAAGTCAATTGAAGATTTCGAAAAATCTTTTGATGGTCTTAAAAATTTATTGCACCAGCAAAAAGAATATGTCAAACTTCATACGCAGTTTTTGTTGCGTGCAATAGATTGGGACAAGCATAAACATTCGGTAAAATATCTACTTACCGGCAAAGAGCGCAAAGAGGCTGTAAATTGGATGCTCAAGGAATTTAAAGATGAACAGAAACCTTGTGAACCGACCGATTTGCATTGCCAGTTTATTACAGAATCGAAACTGTATGCCGAAAATCAACTCGGCGATGTTTATCTTTGCTACGATCCGTCGGACATTGAAACACGACACATTATTTTTGAACAGTTGGTTAAAAAATGTATTACCATTTCGGAAAATGTCGAAATGAATCTTAACATTGAAATGCAGAGTTCTAAGATGGCGTCGAGCGAACTTGCCGAAAATTTTTCGTATTACGTTTTACCCAAAATTGAACAAGCAGAAAATTTCATCTTTTTTATTTCGCCGCGCTCGGTTGTGAGCGATTATTGTCTTGAGCAATATTCGCACGCCATCATTTTCAACAAACGCATCATTCCGGTTTTGGTAGAAGACACAGACTCGTCGCTAATCTTTGAAGAATTGCGCGGACTTTCATATTACGACTTCAGAAATCAAAACAAAGCTAATTTTTCTACAGAAATAGATAAACTTCAAAAAGAACTCGACACCGATAAAGATTATTTTGAGCTTCACCACGTTTTACTTGCCCGCGCGCGCATGTGGACAAAGCAAAAAAAGAATCCGAGTTTCTTATTGAAAGGATTCGAACTACAAAACGCTAAAGAATGGCTCAGTAGCGGCGAAAATAAAAAATATCAACCAACTGGATTGCATCAAAGTTTCATCGACGAAAGTATTTCGAAATTAGGTTTGACAAATTCTGACGTTTACATATCATTTCCACCCACTGACGATGATTTTGCAAACCGGTTAAATATATTTTTGCAGGAAAACGGTAAACTTACCTGGTTCGACCATGCCTTTATCCCCAAAAATATTAACTATAGTGACGAAGTCCTTAAAGGCATTGAAGAATCGAATAACTTTATTTTTATCATTACACCCGAAACCGTTACCAACGAACAGAATATTTTCGAGTTGGAAAGCGCAATCAAATTGCACAAGCGCGTTTTACCAATTTTATGGCGCGAAACTGCTAAAGAAACGTACCCCGAACATTTAAAAAAGACAGATTTAATCGATTTTTTGCACAACGAATTTCAGGTATCACTTTCCGAGTTAATCCGTTACATGGACGTTGACCGCGAGCACGTTCAAAATCATACCAAATGGACCATCTGGGCAAAAGAATGGAACGCCAACGGACGTGCCGACGATTTACTGTTGCGCGGTAAAGAACTGGCAGTTGCAGAAACGTGGTTACAGGAAGCAATTCAAAGTACAAAATATCCATTGCCAACACCTTTACAAGAAGAATTTATCGGGATGAGTAAAGCAGAATCGTTGCGCGATGACAGACGAAAAAACCGGGCAAAAGTGTTGCTGCAAATATTACTTGTGTTTGCTGTCATTGCTTTGTTTATCGCTTTGTTTTTTATTCGCAAAGCAAACCAATCGAGGCACGAGGCAATTGTTCAAAAAGAAAAAGCCGAAAAAGCATCGCAGGCAGCAAGCGACGCGCTCAATAATGTCCAACGAACCAATATTCAAAACCTTAATTTATTAGATTCCATTCAGCGTAAAGAAGGAGCGCTTCAAAAAGCACTTGGACAGGCAAAACAATCGCAAAATTTTGCAGAACAAAAACGTATCGAAGCCGAATTGGCGCAAGTGCAAGCAGAAAAAGATCGCATTCAAGCTGAAATTAAAAGCAAAGAAGCAAAAGCCCTTTTCCTTGCATCTGTTGCAATGAATACCATTCGTCAATCACCATCCAAAGCGTTGCGTATTGCACAATATGCGTATGCTTATGCACCCTATCCAATCAACTTTGTGTACCAATCGTTAACGTCAGCATATTACGCTGCTATTTTAAATAAATCATCAAGTTTTAAAACATCTTTCGAAGGTCACACCAAAGCAGTTCAGACAGTTTGTTATTCGCCGGACAGTTCGCAACTGTTAACAGCGTCGCTTGACGGAACCGCGAAATTGTGGGACTTGCAGGGAAATGTTGTAGAAACTTTTAACCATACCGGAGCAGTGAATCAAGCAATATTTGGCGCCGACGAAACAAAAATTTTTACTGCATCGAGTGACAATACCGTCAAACTTTGGGATTTAAACAGTAGCGACATAAAAACATTTCAACACGATGGCGCAGTTAACACAGTTGTATATTCACCGGAAAGTAATTTATTGCTTACCGCTTCCGACGACAGCACTGCAAGATTATGGGATTTGAATATAGGAAGCGCATATATTTTCCATCATTCAGCGCCGGTAAAATCAGCAACTTTTCCTTTCGATCACAGCAGAGTTTTAACAATTACTAACGACGATTCTGTTAGAATTTGGTTATTAAACGGCAAAGTGTTTCATACATACACGGGTCAAAATGGAAAAATAACCCAAGGAATTTTTTCGCCTGATGGAAAGAAAATTCTAACAGCCTCCGATAACGGCTCGGTTTTTCTGCGTGGTTTAATAACCGGCAAATTACTTGATTCCACATATCACCGCGGAGCTGTAAATTCAATTGCGTTTTCAACTGACGGTAAATTTATTTTAACAGCATCGAATGATAAAACGGTTAAACTTTGGAACGTCTCACTAAAAATTCGTAAAACATTTTTGAAAGCTGACATAGCAGTTTTATCAGCTAATTTTACTGCCGACGGAATGAAAATTTTTGTAACATTTGCCGATGGAAGCGCATCGATGTACGATTTGCAGGGAATTAAACTTGTAACGCTGCACGGACATGGCACCATGCCGGTCAGTCAGGCAATAATGAATTTCGACGGTACCGAAGTTATAACAGCCGGCAAAGACGGTACAATAAAACTATGGGATTTAAAGATTCATCCAAGTAAGACATTGACAGATAATACAAGTCCGGTTATAAATGGCGTTATCAACTCCGATGGTTCGAAAGTTATTATTTTGTCAGGCAATGCGGCTACACTTTGGAATGTCGAACCTTTAAAGAAAATCGTTACGTTTAATCATACCGCGCAAATTACGTCAATTAATTTCTTGAATAATGAAACGAATGTTTTAACCACATCGAAAGACAAAACAGCAATTATCTGGGATTTAAACGGAGCAAAAATAAAATCGCTTGATAATTACAATATTCCAATTTCGAAAGCTGTTATATCGCCAGATCAAAAATATATTCTTACAATTGGTTTAGATAAGACAGCTATACTCTGGCATTCTGACGGAAATTTTGCATCGAAGCTCGCTGGTCATACCGATACAATTACAACAGCATGTTTTACATTCGACAGCAAAAAAATTCTCACCGCCGGAAACGACAAAACAATTATTTTATGGAACGTTGACGATGCAAAACAAGTCCGCGTTTGGCAAGGACATCAGGCAGCCATCAATTTAATAACAATGTCGAAAACCGATACGATGTTTTTGACTGCATCAAAAGATCACACCGTCCGGTTGTGGAGTATGAAAGCGTCAATAAAACAGATTTTCGATGCACATGCGCTCAATGTTTACACAGCTTGTTTTTCACCGGACGAAAAATTAATATTGACATCGTCAGCCGACAATACTGCAAAACTCTGGAGTATTGATAATGGAAAAGTTATCGCCAATATGGCATCGCATCAGGGAAATGTTTTTTCCGCAGTTTTTTCGCCCGACGGAAAACAAATTCTGACTGCTTCGTCGGACAAAACTGCAAAATTGTGGGATTTGAACGGCAACGAAATTTATTCTTTTGATGATCATACTGGTAGCATCAATAAAGCTATTTTCTCAAACGACGGAAATATTATTCTTACTTTTTCTGACGACAAAACCGCAAAACTCTGGCATACGCCAAATGCCATTTACAACTGGCTGAATACCGACGATGCAAAAAATATTCCGCATCTTTCCAACGAAGAATTAACAAAATTAGGTATTGAACCGCAACAATAATATTAATGGACAACTGACAAGGGATAATTGACAATTGATAATGGACAATTCGCAAAGCGGTGTAAAATAATTTATTGAAGTGCGTCCGGTACCATAAAAATTATGTTTACGGATACGATATAAACACTACCTAACTACGCCATATTTTAACATTTATTCGCATTTCGGTTTATGCCTATCCGGTTTATTAAAATATCTTTGCCAATAGCCATTTCTATTTATTTACAAAATAACCAATTACCCAAAAATGAAAAATAATGAACCAAAAAATTGCTTTTCAGACATTAGAGAGTGTCAAATTATTAAACGCCCATGAAATTATATATTGCCAAGCCGATAAAGATTGTTATGGTTTACTAAAATCAAAAAATGAGAACATGAAATTTACAGGAAATTTTGGAATATTATTGATTGGATTTATTGGATTTTGTCTTTCATGTAATCAACAAAATATTTCTCATAATAATTCTAATTCTCATGAAACAAATTTATTAGATACTTGCACACAAAAAAATTTTATAGATTTTCGATTAACTATTGAATCTTATCCATCGTTTCATTCTCCATCTATAATAACCATAACAAAGCAAAAACAATCCATAGAAATAGTTCTCAATGATATCAAAGGAACTCGTTTGGATGATTCTTTAATGGAAGAAAGCAATACGAATGATTGTAAAATGATTTTGAAAAAAGAATTGATTGCAGATGAACATTGGAAATCTTATGAAAAGGTAGATACTTTTTATTTATGCACAAAAGAAAAAATTGCTCTAAATGATAGCACATTTAGTATATTAAAAAAATCGATGGATAAATATTGTTTATTAGATAGAAAGTCTTGCTTAGAACAAGGATTACTAGATGGTATAAGATTTTATATAAAATATGAAGAAGGTTTTAAGTGTAATAAATTTGTATTTAATAGTTCAAATGAAGCAAATCTTCCTTATACAGTTATAAAATTTATAAATAAATTGCTAAAAACTCATCAAGGTTTTGCACTTGTTGAAAAAATAGTTTTGATGTACCCTTGGCGTACCGCAGAAAAGGTAAGTTTATGAAGCTGATTAAAAACTCACATATAGCTATCGGGGTGGGGTAATTGTTAGGTGTAAGCTACACAAACATTTGCAAAAGCGCGTTGTTGCTTAGAAAAATACGTTGGTGCGCAAAACATATACGCTGGTGGCTATTTTATATACGGTGGGGAAATATGGGTGTTTTTGTTTGGCTACATAAAATGGTTGATATAAGTTTGCCATTGAAATTTTCGTGAAGGAATCTTGACCTTTATCGTAAAATAAAAAAAAACCAAAAATAGACAACAATAAATGCTATTTAATTCATTACAATTCTAAATCTTTTTCATCATAGTAACGACTGCATATTTTGTCATTCCCCACAAATATCGCTGGTTTTTACTTTTATCAAGCAGTTGCTATTTTTATATGGCGTTTGTACCAATTTATATTCTGATACTTGGTTTTACAATAGTAATCGATTATTTCGCAGGCATTTTATTAGAAAACACACAAGGCAAAAGAAGGAAGTGGTTTCTTGTTGCAAGTCTTATTGCCAATATTGGAGTGCGTGCTATTTTTAAATATTATAATTTTTTAAATGACAATCTCGGTATTTTATTGCATGGAATGGGTTATAAAAATCCAATACCTTATTTATCAATATTATTACCAATTGGATTATCTTTTCATACTTTCCAAGCAATGAGCTATACTATTGAAGTTTATAGAGGAAAGCAAAAAGCAGAAAAGCATTTTGGAATTTATAGTTTATATGTTATGTTTTACCCTCAATTGGTTGCCGGACCGATTGAACGTCCTCAAAATTTATTACATCAATTTTACGAAAAACACGATTTTGATTACAATAGAGTAACAGACGGACTTAAATTGATGGCTTGTTTTGCTTTTGTCAGTCCTAATGTTATTTTCCATGCGATGCTAAAGGATATTCTGGCGTTCGTAGGCAATATCTTAGCGTTAATATGCCTGCCTCCCATTCAGCAAAAACTACGCCTTTGTCGAATGTATCAATAATGGCTACGCCACAATGCTATTTAAGCAAAAGTCAAAAAACCTTTATGATATTTTCGACAAAGGCGCAACCTTGCCGAATGAGTGTTTATCACCCAGTTTCAAAATTTTTAATATTAATTTTTGTTCGTTTGTTTTTATTATAAAAAAATAATATCTTTGTATGAATTAATTTATATATTTATGTATGCCATTGAATTTGAAAGTTTTGTTAAAAATAATTTATTAAAAATTCCTTCACAATACAAAGATTTTTACTCGAAAAAAGTAAAAGTAATTTTAATGATTGAAGAAAATACCTTTCCAAAACACAAAGAAAATTTTATTCTGTCATTAATGTCGAAACCAATAAAATCTTTGAATTTTACGCCTTTAGAAAGAGATGAAATATATGAAAGAGGCTAAAGTTTTTGTTGATACAAATATTTGGTTATATGCCATTATAGAACAACAAGATATTTCGAAATCAAAAATAGCGAAAGAAATTATTCAACATTCAGGACAAATAATTATTAGTAACCAAATAATAAATGAGATAACCGTCAATCTTTTAAGGAAGACAAAAACTAATGAAAAAACGATTCGTAAACTAATTGAAAGTTTTTACGAAAACTATGAAATCATTGATTTATCTTTTGAAGTGATATTGCAAGCATCTGTTCTCCACGAAAAATATATATTTTCGTTCTGGGATAGTTTAATAGTATGTTCCGCTTTAAAAGGTGAATGCAGGTATCTAATTTCAGAAGACATGCAACACAATCAAATAATAGAAAAATCGCTTCAAATACACAATCCTTTTAATTGATTTATTTCAATGTATTTTTCATGCGCTACTAAGACGTTGTTTAAATTTGTTATTAATACTTTAATTAGCAACGTAGTTGCAGAATCTTTGTAAAAAATTAAATAATGACACTAAAAAGGTGCAAAGCGCCGAAATCTATGACAAACAACTATGTCGCAGCTACGTTGCTTCAATTTATTATTGTAATCTTTGATATTGCTAAACCTATTCCATGCATTGCTAAATAGTTTTCTGGCGTTGCTAAATCGGAACTGCGTTATACACACAGCAATGCGTATAGCCGAAATTTGTAAAGCATATTGGAAGAACATCAGCTTGCCAAAGTATCGCGATTATGTAGTGCTTGATGTACCAAGCCCGAAAGATTCGCCGCCCTTTGCAACAACCACAACTCCGGTTGCAGGAACAACAACGGCTGAAACTCCGGCAGCAAGTCCGGTAACAACAGAAACACCTGTTACTGGCACATCGACACCCGAAATAAAGGCAGCTTAGTGCCCGACTTTCATAATGCAAAAATTAAAAGCAGTGGGAACACTGCTTTTTTTTTGTCCATTATCAATTGTCAATTGTTTTTGTGTGGAAAACGTCCAACGCAACAAGCATCGCTGTAAATCCCCAGAATAAACATGCCGCTTTATCTGTGTCAAGAAAATTATTCAGACTTCCATGAAAATAATAAGTTATCAGTCCCATTAATACAACCACCGCTAAAATTTTTACTTCGCGCGATTGCGTCCTTTTATAAACTTTAAATCCGGTATAAATTGTTGCAACAATAATTCCTACAAAAGCCAATGCACCCAATACGCCCATTTCTGCAAGTGGTCCGATATATTCGCTGTGTGCCGTGCCCATGTCGCCAGCATTTGTACTTATAATGGTCATGTCTTCGGACTTTTGAAATGGTGCATATTTAAACTGATATGTACCGATTCCCCAACCAAAAACAGGTTTCTGTGCAAACATTTTCATTGCGCAATGCCAACGGTTTAGTCGCTCCAAATTCGATGCGTCTGAAGTAACATTTGATATTGATTGAAAATGTTGCGCCAAGTCTTTCGAAGCATCTTGCTTGTTACGTTTGAGCGTAAACATGATGTCGGTCTTGTTATAAAAATAATATGTTCCGGCAATGATGGAAGCTAAAAAAATGTATTTTAATTTTATATTAAATTTTAAAATTGCACCAACTGCAGCAGCAGCTAACAAACTTAACCATGCAGCACGAGAGTACGAAAATATAACTGCAAAAATTAAAATAAAAATAACAATCCAGATAAAAAATTTTATGTTCCAATGATAACGTTTGCTAAATGCAAATCCTGCAAGTACCGGTACAAAAAAAGCCAGAATAGCACCATAAGCTGTATGGTCGTTAAAGAAGGGCCACACAGCCCATGTCGGCGCTTTGTTGTCGAGCAAACCAAATTTTAAATGACGGCTAATAACATACACAATTATGCAAACCAAAGGTATGACATATAACCAAATATAGCGGTAAATATTTTTGCGTCGTTCAAAAACCTGCGTCGCCAAAAAATAAAATGGAACAATAAACCAAAGTCTTACCAACATTGCTTTTACCGAAACCATTGGCATTGTACTGGTAAGCGTTGTCATGCCCATCCAAAATAAATAAAAATATATTGCCAGCGATACCGGATGATAAATTATCTTGCGGTCAATTTTTTGTCCGAAAAGAAATTTTATAATAAAAATTAATAAAATACCGAAAAGAATTGGCTCGGTTGGTAATGAAATGTCGTTCGGTACGCGCGGATAAAAATCTCTGAGCGAAACTGCAATAGGAACAAAAAAAACTACCAGTAATAAAAGTTTATCCAAAGCAAATAATGCCAGAAAAACTATCAACAAAAATGCCGGTACTAAATTAAAATATAAATTATTGTTGTAAGTAAAATAACTGTTAACAATAATGTAAATGATGCTCAAAATAAGCAGTGCAATTGTGCCTTGTTTATTATAGTCAGACAGTTTATAATTTCGTATAAAATTGAGAACCATTTGTAGAAAAAAATTTTTCAAAAGTATATAAAAAAATGGTAACTTTGTCGGTCTTTTTTTTGATTTACAAAATTAATTCTTTTCGTTTCAAAAAATAAATCCATGAAATCAAGAGCTTTATTTGCAATTCTTGTAATTAGTTTTTTTACTACGTTTGCCCAAAAAAAATCGTCGCTTTATATCCCACGAAACATACAGGATGCTTATACCGAAAATACTCGCTCGTTTGATGGAAAACCCGGCGAACGTTACTGGCAAAATTCTGCCGACTACGACATCAAAGCAGAATTGTTTCCGTCGACCAGAATACTCAAGGGCGAAGAAAATATTATATATCATAACAACAGTCCGTTTTTTATTGGGCAGGTTGTTTTCAGATTGTATCAGGATTTATACAAAACCGGCAGCAAGCGCGACAGATTTATTGATCCTTCTGACGTCGGGCAAGGCGTTAATATTGATCAAATAAATATTAACGGTAAACCGGTTAAAGTTACTTCATCAAGTTATGTTCGTCGCAGTGGTACATTGATGTTTGTTTCGTTGCTGTCTTCATCAGTAGAAAAAGGACAATCTGTTTCGATTGACATTAAATGGTCTTTTAAGATTGACAAAAACACGCTTATCCGCATGGGAGCTTATGACTCGACTTCTTTCTTTGTTGGTTACTGGTATCCGCGAATAGCCGTTTATGACGACATTGACGGTTGGGACGAAAATGAATACAATGGTCAAAACGAATTTTACGAAGACTTTTGCAATTTCAAAGTCGCTATAACAGTTCCAAAAAATTATCTTGTATGGGGAAGCGGCGTGGTCGAAGACGCGCAGAAAATATTTTCGAAAGACGTTTATGCAAAATACCAAAAAGCGTTAACGTCAGATTCGATTATTCACGTCGTTTCTTCGGACGACATTAAAAACAAACGCAATGTTACAATCGACAAACCAAAAATTACATATCAGTTTAAAACAGACAGCGTTTACGATTTTGCATTTGCCACAAGCAACCATTATTGTTGGGACGCAACGAGTGTTACTGTCGATAATAACACAAACCGCAATACTTTGGTCAGCGCGGCTTACAAACAATCGTCAACCGATTTTGTAAAAGTTGCCAACATTGCAAAAGCAACATTGAAATATTTGTCAACAGAAATGCCTGCAGTGCCCTATCCATTTCCACAAATGACGGTTTTTAACGGTGGAGACGGAATGGAATATGTTATGATTGTAAACGACCGATCTTGTTCAACATGGAGCGAAACAGTTCACCTGACGTCGCACGAAATTTCGCACACTTATTTTCCGTTTTACATGGGCATCAATCAATACAAATATGCTTGGATGGACGAAGGTTGGGCAATGTTTCTGCCAAGCGAATTTCAAACCAATTTAGCGCCGTCAGTCGATCAGGCAATGGTCAGTGCGCGAACTTATAATGCGTATGCCGGCAAAGAACTTGATGCACCTTTGATGCAGCCATCATTCAACATTCGCAATTACGAATATTATATTGCAAGTTATTATCGTCCAGAAATGGCGTATCGTTTTCTGGAAGACTTGCTGGGCAAAGATTTATTTAAAAAATGTCTGCAAACTTTCATTGAACGGTGGCATGGTAAACATCCCATTCCGTACGACTTTTTCTTTACTTTCGACAACGTTGCCGGCGAAGATTTAAGCTGGTATTGGAATCCTTGGTTTTTTGAGCGCGGTTATCCCGACCTTGCTATAAAAAGTGCAGTAAAAGATTCAACAAAATATACAATCGAAATTGAAAACGTTGGAACGATGCCGATACCAATTCAACTGCGCTATAATTATGCAGACGGAACTTTCGAGTATGAGCACAAAACACCGCGCGTTTGGAAAATGGGTTTAAAAACATACACAATCGAAAAAAAATCAGATAAACCAATTAAAAGTATCGAACTCGGCAATCCACAAATACCAGATGTCGATTTAAAAAATAATTTTTTTACTTTTGATGATTATCGAAAATAAATTATGCAGCAATATTTAAACTTATTAAAACACGTCATCGCAAACGGCAACAAACGCGACGACAGAACCGGAACCGGAACAATCGGCGTTTTTGGTTATCAGATGCGTTTCGATTTAACAAAAGGTTTTCCTTTATTGACGACTAAAAAACTACATCTGCGTTCCATCATTCACGAGTTGCTTTGGTTTTTGCAAGGACAGACTAATGTAGAATATTTGCGTCAAAATAAAGTAACTATTTGGGACGAATGGGCAGACGACAACGGCGAACTTGGTCCCGTTTACGGTTATCAATGGCGCAGTTGGTCAGCGTCCGACGGAAAACAAATTGACCAAATAAGTAATTTGATTAATGAGATAAAATCAAATCCAAATTCGCGCCGCCATATTGTGTGCGCGTGGAACGTAGGCGACATACCTAAAATGGCATTGCCGCCATGCCATGTACTTTTTCAGTTTTATGTTGACAATGGAAAACTTTCGTGCCAATTGTATCAACGCAGCGCCGATATTTTTCTGGGCGTTCCTTTTAACATTGCATCTTATGCGTTGCTTACATTAATGATTGCGCAGGTTTGTAATTTGCAGGCGCACGAATTTATTCATACTTTTGGCGACGCTCATATTTACATAAATCATTTAGAACCGGTGAATATTCAGCTTTCGCGCGCACCGCGTGAGTTGCCGCAAATGATAATTAATCCGGATGTTACAACTATTTTCGACTTTAAATTCGATGATTTTAAACTCGAAAATTATAATCCACATCCGCATATTAAGGGCGAAATTTCTGTTTAAATTTTTTCACATTGAAGGCTGTCAATATTTTTCGTAAACATGCGCTGGTTGGCGAACTGATAACAATTCTAAAAAAGAACGACCACCAACTTACGCATTTAAAAGGTTTAGTAGGTTCTGCATCGACATTGCTGATAGCAAATGCTTACGAGCAAATGAACAAACCGTTTATTTGTCTGTTACCCGACCGCGAAAGCGCTGCATATTTTTATACAGATTTAACAAATTTTCTGGGTGACGAGCAGGTAATATTTTTTCCGTCGTCATACAAACACATTGTGCTCAGCGATTCTGTTGACAGCGCCGGTGTAATTGTCCGCACCGAAACGTTGAACCGTCTGAATAAAATTGATCAGCCGCTTTTAATTGTAACTTATCCGGACGCCGTCATAGAAAAAGTAATTACGAAAAATGTTTTGCAAAGCAATACTTTCAAACTGGCAGTTGACGAAAAATTTTCGATTCCATTTATAACAGAACTGTTGCAGGAATACGAATTTCAACGCGTTGATTTTGTTTACGAACCCGGACAATATTCAGTGCGCGGAAGTATTATTGACATATTTTCTTTTTCGAATGACTTGCCATACCGCATCGACTTTTTTGGCGACGAAATTGAAACAATCCGAACGTTTGATATAACAACACAATTGTCGATTGCAAAGCTCCATGAAATTGCAATCATTCCCGACATTCAACACAAATTAACCGAAGAGTCGCAAGAATCGTTTTTCAATTTCATTCCTGAATCGGCAATCATTATTACAAACGATTATATTTATTTTAACGACTGCATCGAAAGTCTGACCAAAGAAATTTTGAAAAAAAATCCGTACATCGAAGATGAAAAAACCGGAAACTATTTACCGGCAACAAATTTCTTAATTGCGGGCGACGAAATAACGTCAAAATTAAAATCATTCGATTGGATTGAACTCAGCAATCGTTGCATCAAAACGCCGCAAAATATTTTACACTTTAATACAAACCTGCAACCCGATTTTAATAAGAATTTTCATTTGCTCGGCGAAAATTTGTTGATCAAAACCAATGACAGTTTCGAAATTTATATTTTGTCGGACAACCAAAAGCAAATAGAACGTTTGCAGGCAATTTTCGAAGCAGAGAAAGAACTGAAGTCAATCACGTTTACGCCAATTTATGTAACAATTCACGCCGGTTTTGTTGACAACGATTTAAAAGTTTGCCTTTATACCGACCATCAGATTTTTCAACGCTACCATCGTTTCCGCACGCACAAGTCCGAAGAAAATTTGACAGACGGAAAATTGGCTTTAACGCTAAAAGAATTAAGTGGATTGCAACCCGGCGATTTTGTTGTTCACGTTGACCACGGGATTGGCAAGTTTGGTGGATTGGAGCGCGTCGAAATAAACGGAAAGATGCAGGAAGTGATTCGTCTGGTATTTGATGGAAACGATATTCTTTGGGTAAGTATTCATTCGCTGCATAAAATTTCGAAATATAAAGGCAAAGACGGCATTCCGCCAAAGGTTTACAAACTTGGCTCCGGCGCTTGGCAAAAACTAAAACTGTCAACCAAGAAAAAAGTTAAAGATATTGCCAAAGAATTGATTGCGCTTTACGCCAAACGAAAATCGGAAAAAGGTTTTTCATTTTCGGCAGACACTTATATGCAGACTGAATTGGAGTCGTCATTTATTTATGAGGACACGCCCGACCAGATTAAATCGACAGAAGATGTTAAGCGCGACATGGAATCGCCGATGCCGATGGACAGATTAATTTGCGGTGATGTTGGTTTCGGAAAGACAGAAATTGCAATTCGAGCAGCATTCAAAGCAGTAACCGACGGCAAACAAGTTGCTGTTCTTGTACCGACAACAATTTTAGCATTGCAACATTACAACACTTTCAAAGAACGGTTAAAGGACTTTCCTTGTACAGTAGATTATATCAGCCGCTTGAAATCGACTAAACACCAAAACGAAACATTGCGAAATCTTGAAGAAGGAAAAATCGACATACTCATTGGAACGCACCGGATTGTCAGCAAAGACGTCAAGTTTAAAGATATGGGTTTGTTGGTTGTCGATGAAGAACAAAAATTTGGCGTCGCCGTAAAAGAAAAATTGAAAGCAATAAAACTGAATGTCGATACACTTACAATGACGGCAACGCCGATTCCACGAACCATGCAGTTTTCGTTGATGGGCGCTCGTGATTTGTCAATCATTCAAACGCCACCGCCGAATCGATATCCAATTATTACTGAACTACACACATTTAACGAAGACACCATACGCGAAGCTATTATTTATGAAGTTGAACGCGGCGGACAGGTATTTTTTATAAATAACCGGATTCAAAATATTACGGAAGTTCAGGACATGTTACACCGACTGTGTCCGGGTATTAAAACCGTTATTGCGCATGGACAGATGGACGGACCAAGACTTGAAAAGGTAATGCTCGATTTTATCAATCAGGATTTTGATGTGCTGATTGCAACATCGATTATCGAAAGTGGTTTGGACATTCCAAATGCAAACACAATAATTATAAACGACGCACAAAATTTTGGTTTGAGCGATTTACATCAACTGCGTGGACGCGTAGGTCGAACCAATAAAAAAGCATTTTGTTATTTGTTGGCGCCACCGTTGACAGTCTTAACGCCCGAAGCAAAACGACGACTAAAAGCTATCGAAAATTTTTCTGAACTTGGCAGCGGCTTCAACATTGCTTTACAAGATTTGGATATTCGCGGTGCAGGAAATATTTTAGGTGGCGAACAAAGCGGTTTTATTGCCGACATTGGTTTCGAAACATATCAGCGGATCCTTGACGAAGCATTGCTCGAATTGCGCGAAGAAGAATTTAAAGATCAGTTTGGCAAACCGAAACGACAAGAAGCAATTGATGCATTTCCTGAACGTTCGGAAAAACATAAATTTGTTACAGATTGTGTTGTCGATACTGATTTAGAGTTGCTTTTCCCAGACGAATATGTTTACAGCATTTCTGAACGGATGCGCCTTTACAGCGAATTAGACACTATCAACAAAGAAGATGTGCTTGAGAAATTTATCGGAAGTTTGATTGACCGCTTTGGACAGATTCCCAAACAAAGTCTGGAATTAATAAATGTTGTCCGTTTGCGATGGAAAGCAATGAATATTGGAATTGAAAAAATCATTCTCAAAAATCAGAAGATGGTTGCTTTCTTTGTTTCAAATCCCGATTCGTCGTTTTATAAGTCCGATGAGTTTGATAAAATTATTCAGTTTGCAATGCGTAATCCCAAAACCTGCCGTTTGAAAGAAGCGAATCAAAAATTTTCGATGACTTATGAAGGAATTTATAGCGTTACCGAAACGATTGGTCTGCTGGATAAGATGCTGGTATAAAAGTGAAAATTATTTTCCGCCAAACTCCATTAAAAAGGCTTTTATAAAACCGTTCAAATCGCCGTCGAGCACGTCTTGTACATTTGAAGTTTCGTAATTTGTGCGCAAGTCTTTTACCATTTTGTAAGGATGCAAAACGTAACTGCGAATTTGCGAACCCCATTCGATACGTTTTTTTGCACCTTCAATTTCAGCTTGCTTTTCGCGACGTTTTCGCAGTTCCATTTCGTATAAATGCGATTTCAAAATACGGATAGCATTTTCTTTGTTTTGTAATTGCGAGCGAGTTTCTGTATTTTCGACTGTTATGCCGGTTGGGATGTGATGCAAACGTACACCGGTTTCAACTTTATTTACATTTTGACCGCCAGCTCCACCAGAACGAAAAGTATCCCAACGACAGTCAGCTGGATTGATTGCTATTTCAACAGAATCATCAACAACCGGTGAAATAAAAACCGACGCAAAAGTTGTCTGACGTTTGTTGTTGGCATTGAAAGGCGAAAGTCTTACAAGACGATGGACGCCGTTTTCGCTTTTGAGATAACCATACGCATAATCGCCGGTAATTTCGAGCGTAACAGATTTAACACCGGTAATTTCGCCAGCCTGAAAAGCAACTTCTTTCACTATATAATTATTACGTTCACACCAGCGAGTGTACATGCGCATCAGCATGTCAGCCCAATCAAGACTTTCAGTTCCACCAGCGCCTGAATTTATTTTGAGTATTGCACCCAGCGGATCTTCTTCGTTGCCGAGCATATTTTTAAATTCGAGATTCTCTACAAGATTGACTGTCGAGTTGTAATGCTCGTCGAGTTCGGTTTCGGGCGCTTCGCCAGATTTATTGAAGTCTGCAATTACTAATAAATCGTTGATTGAAGCACAAACTTCGTCGTATTGTGCTACCCATTTTTTTAGAGACGAAATGATTTTAAGTTGTTGTTCGGCAAGTTTAGGATCGTCCCAAAAACCAGCTGCATGGCTTATTTCTTCTTCGGCAGTAAGTCTATATAATTTTCCTTCGATGTCAAAGATGCCTCCTTAGCGCTTGTTCGCGCTCCTGCAGTTGTTTTAATTGTTCCGGACTTACCATTTTTTGCTTTGGTTTTATTTAACGGTTGCAAAAGTATAATTTTTTTGCGTATAAAAAAATTGATTAACTTTTTAGAAATTATTTGAAAAAAATTATTGAATGGTTCTTTATTGCATTAAATTTGTATCTAAAAAAATTAACATTCATTAATTTTAAACACATTGGTTATGATAGTATTTAAGAATGAAAATTGCGTAATAAGTTTTGAAGAAAAAAACAATTTGATGATTCAAGTTTGGGAAGGCTTCTCATCTTTCGACAATTTTAAAGAAGCAATTGATGCTTGCATTCAAATTACAAAAAAACACAAGGTTTTATATATCCTGTCGGATATTAGAAAACAAAAAATTGTTACAAAAGATAGTACTGATTATGCTGTGACAAAAACTCCGGATTTGTTTAAAGCTGGAGTAAAAAAGATGGCTTTTGTTCAACCCGAAAGCGTGTTTAATCAACTAGCAATAAAAAAATTTACAGCTGATACACAAAATAATATGGTCAATAATTTTGATAATTATGATCAAGCTAAGAACTGGCTTTTGGAAAAATAACCTTGGACTCAGTTTTTTATTGTAAACTTATCTTGTAAATAATTGTTAATGAATAAAAAATCCCAAAGATTATAATAATCTCTGGGATAATTTATATTTAATTCAACTGAATCTTATTATTCTTCAACATCGACAACTGTTACATCACTTTCCCATAAACCATGTTTTGTGCATGACGACATTGCGTGAATATTCATTTTTTTCATCGGAACAATATGAAAATCCACTTCTACATTTCCAGGCTTATTTCCTAAAACGCCCGGAACAAAATGTGCTTCGCCTAAAAACAAGTCTCCATCCCAAAGTTGAATGTATTTTATAAAATGGTCAAAATCATCCGGGTGCATATATTGGTCACCAACTTTAACTTTAACTGTTAATTTTTCACCTTTTTTAGCATGCGTTGCGCAATGGACAAAAGGCGAATGACGATCGATAAAATCTTTTTTAGCTTCTTTATCGAGCGTACTGATGTCCACATATCGATTAATTTTTGGCATATTATCAAGTATTTAAGTTTAAATATTTATTTTAATTATGTATGCAATATTAATAAATATAAATAATAAATGCAAAAGAGTTTGCAAATTAAAAAAAAGAATTTACCTTTGCAGCATATTGCGGGGTGGAGCAGTTGGTAGCTCGTTGGGCTCATAACCCAAAGGTCATAGGTTCAAGTCCTGTCCCCGCTACTATTAAGCCGTTGATAATCAAAGTATTATTAACGGTTTTTTGTTTTTTCACTGACATATTAACTGACACTTTTTTAAAAATTCTGGCAATCTTTCTGAAATCTCATTTCAAAATAAAATAGTTGCTTCATATCCAAAATAAACTGCACAACTGCACAAAATCGACTTAATTATTTGTTTATTAACATTCTATTCTGTGCAGTTTGTTGTTTAACAATTTCACACCAATTTTTCATATTTACTACAAATATTTTATTATCATTTGTTTAGCCTGTGCAGTTTATTTTTCGACAAACTGTACAGAATTTTTTTTATATACCTGTGCAGTTTATTTCTTTTTGTGCAGTTTCTGTGCAGTTTTTTACAAATAAACCGCACAGAGTAAAATGTTAATTATCATATATTTAGGTTAGATTTGTGCAGTTGTGCAGTTTATTTTAAGAAATTTTGATTTTTTTTTTTTGAATAAACATATAAATAAAAAAGGGAGTGTTTTAAACTCCCTTTTTTAAATAACTCTAAAACATGCTTTTCCGTCGTTTCTATCGACAATAAATTTTTTGTCTTTAGCGTATTTAATATATTTGTTTATCCAAGTAGTAAAGGCTTTTTGTGTTATTTTATAGTCTGGAAATTCTTTTATAAATTCGCTATATACATCTTTATTGTAGTATCTAAATGCAGATACATAATTTTTAACCTTATCGTCAAACCAGTAAAAAAAATCAGGTGAGGTATGTTCTAATATTGTTCTTAGATGTATGCTTATACTTTCAGGTTCAATAATTTTACTGCCTTGTTTGAAATATTCGATAATCGAATTAATCATAAAAGTATAATATCTATTCCATTCATTAGCGTCCCAATCTCTAAAGAACCAATGTTTAAATTCATCTTCGGGAGTAAATTTAGAATGATAATGCTCTGAAAGTTCAAAAATTCTACATCTATCTTTTGAAGAGTCCCCCTCGATAATTATTGACATATTGGCTGAGATAATCATTTTAACAGATATTGAAAACGGTTTTTGATTCTTTTTGTCAACACTTATACCCTCTGTAATGTCATTATAAATAGATTCAAAGATAAAATTTTTATATACATCGTTTAAATGAATCAATTGCGTATCAATATTAGCTTTACTATATTTATGCTTATCCGCGTTTTTCAAATCTCTACCATTAACTTCAGTGTAAATTGTTGAATCATTTTTCGAATTTAGTATTTGTCCAATTCCTTTGACAAATAAAGTTTTTCCTGTTCTTCCATTGGCTTCATTCATTTCAGATATTTTTGAATCTGTAAGAATTGTAGCATATAATTTAGTCTCCATAAAATTATGGACATTGTAACCAATGATTGTTTTTAGTGCTAAAAGTCTTTCAGGTTTTTGACCGCTTATATTATTACAAAATTGCTCAAAATAGCCTTTTTTATCTTTCATTTCTTTAAAATCTCTCGTCATAACTTGGTCGCTCCATACATATTTATCAATTTCTTTTTCTTCATAGGTTGTAAAGACATAACCATCTTTTGAAATAGTTACATAACCATTTTTAAAAAATAAAAATTTTTCGTCTTTTGTATCTTTAAGAATTTCTATTTTTTTGTCAGGGTTGAGCCTTTCAAGTAACTTAGCACTGAAATATTTTTCGAGATTCTCATAAATTTTACCTTTGATTATTTCGGATGTAATTATTTTATCAGTTGTTTTACCGCCACTGGAAAGCATCTTATGACAATATGGTTTTAATTCGAGAATGTATTTTTCAAATAAATCAGTTATTTGTTTATCAGAAATTTCTTTTATCAAATTGCCTTTTATTTGAATGAATTTCGATGTTTCTAAATCTAAGTCATAACGATAAATTCCAAAACTTTTAATTTTTTCTATCAATTTGACCTTATCAATTTTCAAATCTTTATAAATGCCGTTGCTATCATGCAAAACTTTGTAAAAATCATGCTTTGCTTTATTTTCCTTAGTATTTTCATAATAAGGTTCGTTTGTAGTTTCCTTTGGTTGCGGTTCCTCTACTTTCGGACTTTCCTTTGTTTCGGTTGGCTTAATCTTATGTACTGAAATTATATCAATACCGTAATTTTTTGCAATGGAGAAAAACGGCTTTATATTTTGACCTTTGGCATTTTTAAGACATTCAGTATATTGATTGTCGCAGTTTTCATACTTATAATTGATATAGTGTTTACTTATTTCGTGAAAATAATTTCTACCCGAGGCGCCAAACTCATCAGCAAAAGCAAAACCAATCGAAATCCAATCATTATAATTAGTTGTAATATCTATCTTTGTATCATTAATTTGCTTAATGACTTTCTCAACGTCTTCAATAGCTGACGAAAATATCAATGATTCTTTATTGACAAAAATATCATTATCAGAATTAAGAAAACAAAGTCGTGAAATATCTTTACACTTTGAATCAATCTCAATCGAATAGCTATCAAAGTAATATTGTTGTAAAGCTAAGAATGATTTTAAATGTAATTCTTTTGCCGGCTTTACTTTTACGATTGCTTTGATATTATTAGATGGACTTTTCCAGACGGCAAAAGTAAATTTATCGTTTCTTATTTTTTCCATCAATTCAGATGTGTAATTTACATCAATATCAATCTGAATTAAACCAGAATAAACATTTAAATCTTTTGCTTTGTGTGAACCGTTAAACGTTCCTGAAATGGTTATCGCTGGCAATTTGCCAACTTTTAATTTTTGGCGTTTATCTTTGTCCGTTTCGTTTCTAATTAATTCAGTAACATCTTTTAGTTTTCCGTTACCAATCATTTTAAAAATATCATCAATCGAAACATCTTTAACCGGTGCAATATCAGTTACACGCTTAAAATAAGAAACATTATAAATCATTTTGCTTTATTTAATATTTTAGTAAATCTTTGGTTTTCATGTACTCATCAACATCTTTAGGACAGATAAAAACACGTCGTCCAACTTTCTGATAAATTAATCCGTCCTTTTGCCAACTGGCTAAAGTTGCCATACATATATTGTATTTTCTGCAAATAGATTTACGGTCTAATTTATCATTGTCGTTTAGTTTGCCTTGTAGCATTGATTTTATTTCTTTGATTTCCTTACTTATTTCAGATAAATAAGGAATTTCGAATAATACTTTGTTTTCCATGATTAAAATATTTGATTTGTTGTAAATAATTCGAATTGTACCGGCTTTAAAAATTGAATCAATCCTTTTGGACGTAGGAACATAAGCAATTTATCTCTATTTAAAAGTCTGTAATTATCATTGTCAGTAAATTGGCTTAATCGTTTTGTTTAATCCGATTTTTTCAATTTTCGTTCGTGGGTGTACGTTCCATCAGGATAGACAAGTCTTATTCTTTGATTATCGAGAATAACAACTGTCTTTAATTTTTCATGTTTGGCATAATTACATATAACTGTTTTTTTATTTCGCACAAAATTAAGTAGTTACAAAAATTAAATCTTCCGGTTTTAGCCTAAGAGATGCAATTTGTTTCTTGATATTTTTAATCTTTTGCGAACGTATTTTT
>Ga0265327_10000462_pt1 | contig 72507 bp, 63 predicted proteins | sample 41621metaG_FD_202089 | JGI IMG/M metagenome (GOLD analysis project Ga0265327, IMG submission 202089) | Rhizosphere microbial communities from Carex aquatilis grown in University of Washington, Seatle, WA, United States - 4-16-21 metaG | ecosystem: Host-associated > Plants > Roots > Rhizosphere...
AACGAGGCGGGGGAGGTGGATCGGCGCCACCGGCGACGAGACGGAGGGGGCGCAAGGCCACCTATCCAAACCTCGACTTCCCCGGAATCAATCGACACTCTGCGCCGGAGCACAAGGAAGGCGCGCGATGGCCGACTACGCCCTGGTCACCCATCCCGACGGCTGGCGGACGGTCGAGCCCAAGCCCAGCCCCGAAGACCTCAAGGCCTTCTACGCCCGGGAATACTTCCAGGGCTCGCACGGCACCTACGCCCAGGGCTACACCGACATCGAGGTGCGCCACCGCCACCTCCTGGCCCGCCAGACCCTGCTGGCCGTGGAGCGCGCCATGGGGCGCGAGCCGGCGGACGGCGACAGCCTGCTGGAGATCGGCTGCGGCGAGGGCTGGTTCCTGCGGGCCGCCGACCAGGCCGGCTTCGCCGTGCGCGGCCTCGACTATTCCGACGACGGCCTCAAGCGCTTCCACCCCGACTATCTCGACCGGGTGACCTTCGGCGACGCGCTGGAGAACCTCGACGCCCTGATCGAAGCCGGCGCGGCCGCCGACGTCTGCGTCATGGAGCATGTGCTCGAGCACGTGCCAGATCCCGAGGGCCTGCTGGCTCGCCTGCCCCGGCTGATGAAGCCGGGCGCCGTGGCGGCCATCACCGTGCCCAACGACTTCAGCCCCCTGCAGCTCGCCGCCCGGGAACAGGGCCTGGTCGGCCGCGACTTCTGGGTCGCCCCGCCCCAGCACCTCAACTATTTCAACGCCGAGAGCCTGACGCGGCTGATGGGCCGCATGGGCTTTTCCATCCGCCTGGCCTTCGCCAGCTTCCCCATCGACTGGTTCCTGATGCACCCGGGCTCGAACTACGTGGCCGACGGCGCCCAGGGAAAGCCGGCCCACCGCGCCCGCATGGCGCTGGACCTGATGATGGCCGACCAGGGCCTGCCGGCCTTCCTCGATTTCGGCCGGGCCCTGTTCGACGTCGGCATGGGCCGCAGCCTGACGATCGTCGCCCAGGTGGCCTGAGATGCGCTTCCGCTACATCGCCAACGCCTGCTTCGAGATCACCCTGAGCACCGGCGAAGTCATCCTCACCGACCCCTGGTTCGAGGGGCCCTGCCAGCAGACCTGGTGGAACTTCCCGCCGCCGCCCGAGCCGCTCAAGGCCGAGGTGCGGGCCCGCCGGCCCGACTGGATCTACATCAGCCACCTGCACCACGATCACCTGCACCCGCAGACGCTGGAGCCCTTCGCCCGCGACATCCCGGTGATCATCGGCAGGATGAACACGCCGAACCTCAGGAACGCCCTCGCCGCCCTCGGCTTCACGGACCTTCGCGAGATCGCCTTCGAGACCGAGGCGCCGCTCGGAGACAAGGGCGCCAGGGTGGCGCTCTTCAAGGACTTCCACGGCAACACTCGCGGCGACGACAGCCAGGTGGAGTACGACCTCGACACCTCGCTGTACCTGACCGACGCGGACGGAACGCGGCTGTTCTGCGCCGTCGACAACACCATCCTGCCCGCCGACGCCGAGCGCATCGCCCGCCAGTACGGACCGCCGGACATCGCCCAGGTCCCCTACGCCTCGGCCTCCCTCTATCCCATGGCCATGGCCGACTACGACGACGCGGCCAAGCTCAAGGCGACCAAGACCCTTCGCGCCCGCACCGCGGCCAACTTCCGCGACGTGGTCCTGGCCCTGGGCGCCAAGCGGGCGATCCCGGCGGGCGGGGAATATGTCCTGGGCGGCCCGGCGGCCGGCCTGTCACGCTTCCTGCCTCAGCCCCTGGAATCCGAACTGCGCGCCGTCCTTGACGCCGTCGAGCGCCCCGAGGCCCTGGCCAAGCTCTATCCCGGCGACGCGCTGGACAGCGTCACCCTGACGGTGACCGCCGATCCCCGCGCCCCCTATCGCGGCTTCGACGACGCCCTGCGCGCCGCCTACGCCCTGACCCTGGCCGACCGCGCGCCCAGCTTCGCCGAACTTGCCCTGCCCGCCAACACGCCCTTCGACTGGAGCCGGGCGCTCAAGAAGTGCGCCGCCAACTTCGCCGCCCGCCGGGCGCGCATGGGCCTGTCCCTGCCGATGGACGTCTATCTGGACGCGCGGGCCGAGGACGGCGCCCCGGCCTTCCTGTTTCGCCTGGCCCTGGATTCCGACGCCGGCGCCCTGGTGGACGCCGTACGCGGCGGCGAGCGCGCCAGCCTGACCTACACCCTCGACCAGCGCCTGCTGTTCTGCCTGATCACCGGCCTCGTCTCCTGGAACGCCATGGAGGCCAGCGCCCTCATGGGCATCCGCCGGCGGCCGGACGTCTACACCCACGACCTGCACCGCTCGATGGTGCACTTCACGCTGCTGTCGTAGGGGCGGGGCGGCGGCCTTGCGCCCCCTCCGTCAGCCCGCTTCGCGGTCTGCCACCTCCCCCGTTCCGCGATGCTTCACGGTGGAGGAGGATGCCGCGCGCCCTTTCTCCTCCCATGCGAGCGCAGCGACGCGGGGGAGGTGGCTCGACGCGGAGCGGCGAGACGGAGGGGGCGCTGGGCCGCGCGCTCAACCCTGGCTGGCGGCCTTGACTTTGGCGTTGGCCTCGTCGCGCGCGCGGTCGATCTCTTCCATCGCCCGGCGGTTCTCCTCGATGATGCGCTGGCTTTCCACCTCCAGCGACAGCAGCAGCAGGTAGCGCTCCAGCACCTCGGGATCGAGCAGTTCGCTGGGCCGTTCCTCGGCCTTGGGCAGGCCCTGGGCGAAGCTGCGGCGCGAGGGCGGCGCGCCGACCGGCAGGCGGACCGGCCGGGTCATGCGCCGTGGCCGGCGTGGCGCTTGAGCTGCAGGAAGAGGGAGCCGCCGGCCTCGAAGTGGGCGGCGATGCGCCCGGCGTTGGCGGCCGTGAAGGCGTCGGCGGCTTCCCGGGCGGCGCCGTCATAGCCTCCGAACACGATCCAGCCCCCACCCGCCACGAAGGGCGACCACAGGGCGCAGTCGTGCGCCGCCTGGGCCGGCGGTCCGTCCAGATGCAGGATGGCGATGACGCCTTCATAGGCCGTGGTCCCGAAGGCCTCGGTGGTGACGGTCAGGCCCGGGCCATAGTCGGGAACGAAATAGTCGGCGCTGGCGCGCACATAGTTCAGCCGGCCCTGGGCGAAGGCGGCCAGGTTGATCTCGAAGACGCGCAGGGTCTCGTCACCCGCCGGGCCGTCCGCCCACGGGTCGATGCACAGCAAGGCGCCCAGGCGGTAGCGCTGGGCCAGGGGCAGCAGCAGGCTGGCCGAACGGCCGGCCCCCGAGCCGATCTCGACGATGTCGCCCAGGGGCGCGTGGCGGGCGACCTCCATCAGGGCGTGCATCTTGTCCTCGTCGCAGTCCCCGGGCGTCGCCAGGGCCAGGCGCAGCAGGCCGGCGCGCTCCACGTCGCTCAGCGGCGCCTGAGGCGGGAAGGCGGCCCAGAACGAGGGTTTGCGGGCGCTGGCCACCTGGTCGCGCAGGATCCGGTAGTCCGCGGCCGGCGCGTCCGTCGCTGGACCGATCTCGCCCAGCCGTTCGGAGAGATGGCGCCAGATGCGGGCGTGGGGCGTCTCGGTCGCCTCGTCCGCCTGCTCGGCGAGAACCTCGGCCAGGGTCCGGTCGAAGTCGGGGTCGGCGACATCCGGCAGGTCGGCGGGCAGGACGAGGACGGCTTGGCCCATGGCAGGGCTCCCTTCAGGCGCAGGGAGCAGCCGACCACGGCCGTGGTTAATGGCTGTTAAAGAACGCGGCGCCAATGCGTCGCAGCCCTTGACCCCGGGACGGACAGGGCCAAGAAACCGGCCAGAAATTGAAAAGCCGGAATCCGGACAGGGAGAAAGCGCATGGGACGTCTCGAGGGCCGCGTGGCCGTGATCACCGGAGCGGGCAGCGGCATCGGCCGCGCCACCTCGCAGCTGTTCGCCAAGGAAGGCGCCAAGGTGCTGTGCTTCGACCGCGCCGCCGAGGCCGTGGAAGAGACCGCCGACCTGATCCGCAAGGCCGGCGGGACCGCCATCGCGGTGGCCGGCGACGCCGGCGAGGAAGCCGACGTCAAGGGCGCCATCGACCGCGCCGTCTCCGAACTCGGCGGCCTCGACGTGGTCTACGCCAACGCCGGCATCTCGGGCGGCGGCACGCCCATGGCCGAGCTAGACGCCAAGTTCTGGCAGGAGGTGCTGCGCATCAACCTGATCGGCCCGTTCCTGGCCATCAAGCACGCCAGCCCGATCATGCGCGCCAAGGGCAAGGGCTCGATCATCTGCACCGCCTCGGTGGCGGGCATCCGCTCGGGGGCCGGCGGCATCCCCTACAGCGCCTCCAAGGCCGGGGTGATCAACCTGGTGCAGACCACCGCCAACACCCTCTACGGCACGGGCGTGCGCGTGAACGCCATCTGCCCGGGCCTGATCGAGACCGGAATGACCAAGCCCATCTACCAGATGGCCCGGTCCAAGGGCACGGACGACAAGATCGGCCAGCTCAACCCGCTCAAGCGCGGCGGCGAGCCCATCGAGATCGCCGGCGCGGCCCTGTTCCTGGCCTCCGACGACTCCAGCTACGTCAACGGCCAGGCCATCGTCGTCGACGGCGGCCTGTCGAGCTCGCACCCGGTGGGCTCGCGCCGGGCCTGATCCGAGGACCGGAGCGACGGCTTCGCGCCCCCTCCGTCTCGCCGCTCCGCGCCGAGCCACCTCCCCCGCCGCGCCTCCGGCTCGCAGGGGAGGAGAAGGATCGCGACAGTCTCCTCCTCCCCTGCCCAACGAGGCGGGGGAGGTGGCGCGGCGTGCAGCGCACGCCGTGACGGAGGGGGCGCAAGGCCGTCAACGCGAAAGGGGCGGCGCCCCCTTGCGGCGCGCGCCTTCCCCGACGATAACGCCGCGCAACAAGAGCCGCATTTCATCAAGCGGCCGGGGACATTCGAACCATTTCATTAGGTCCAGGAGCGCCCATGAGCGACCCCATTCCCAACGACACCGTCTCCCTCGGAAAGCGACTGTCCGAGCTGGCGCAGGAGCGGCCCGACCGCCCCGCCGTCACCGACCATCTCCGCTCGGTCACCTGGGCCGAGCTCGACAAGCGCACCAACCGCATCGCCCGGGGCCTGATGGCCGCCGGCGTCAAGCCGGGCGACCTGGTCACCATCGGCCTGCCCAACAGCGCCGACTTCATCGAGGCCTGCTTCGCCCTTTGGAAGGCCGGCGCGACGCCCCAGCCGATCTCCTACCGCCTGCCCCGCCACGAGGCCGAGGCGGTGATGGACCTGGCCGAGACTCCCATTCTGATCGCCGGCGACACGGTGGAGGGCAACAAGCCCCGCTACGACGTGCCGGCCCTGCTGGCCCTGTCGGACGACGACAGCCCGCACGAGGACCGCATCGCCCCCTACTACAAGGCCCCCACCTCGGGCGGCTCCACGGGGCGGCCCAAGCTGATCCTCTCCGGTGGGCCGGGGGTCACCAATCGCAACGCCGCCGGCGCCTACCGCACGGTGGAAGACGACACCATGATCATGCCCGGGCCGATGTACCACAACGGTCCCTTCACCTCGGCCTTCGGCGGCCTGTTCAAGGGAGCGCACCTGGTGCTGCTGCCGAGGTTCGACGCCGAGAAGACGCTCGAGGCCGTGCACACCCACGGCGGCACCTGGATGTACCTGGTGCCGACCATGATGAGCCGCATCTGGAAGCTGCCGGAAGAGACCCGCGCCAAGTACGACGTCTCGACCCTGCGCACCGTCTGGCACCTGGCCGCGCCCTGCCCGCCCTGGCTCAAGGAAGCCTGGATCAACTGGCTGGGCGATGAGGTGATCATGGAGCTCTACGCCGGGACCGAGGCCCAGGCCGTGACCATCATCACCGGCACCGAGTGGCTCGCGCACCGCGGCTCGGTGGGCAAGGTGGCGTTCGGCGAGATGGCCGCCTTCGACGGCGACGGAAACCGCCTGCCGCCCGGCGAAATCGGCGAGGTGTTCATGCGCCGCCCCGAGGGCTCGGCCCCGTCCTACCACTACCGCGGCGCCTCCGCCCGCACCCTGGAGGGCGGCTGGGAGAGCCTGGGCGACATCGGCTACTTCGACGAGGACGGCTATCTCTACCTGGCCGACCGGCGCACCGACATGATCCTGGTCGGCGGCTCCAACGTCTATCCCGCCGAAATCGAGGCGGCGCTGGACGAGCATCCCCTGGTCCAGTCCAGCGCGGTGATCGGCCTGCCCGACGACGAGATGGGCAACCAGATCCACGCCATCATCCAGCCCCGCGGCGACCTCACCGAAGAGGCCGTGCGCGATCACTTGAAGTCCATGCTGGTGACCTACAAGCAGCCCCGGACCTACGAGTTCGTAGCTGAGAACATCCGCGACGACGCCGGCAAGGTGCGCCGCACCCAGCTGCGCGACGAACGCATCGCCAAGCTCAAGGCGGGCGCCCCGGCCTGACGGCCAGCGCCCTCCCCACCATCCTTCAAGCCACAGAGAGATCCATGAGCATCAAGGGAAAGGCCTATATCGCGGGGGTGTACGAGCACCCGCTGCGTGACGCGCCGAACATCTCCACCGCCCAGATCCACGCCGAGTGCGCCAAGGGCGCCCTCGAGGACGCCGGGCTCACCAAGGACGACATCGACGGCTACTTCTGCGCCGGCGACGCCCCCGGCTTCGGGGCCATGTCGATGGCCGACTACATGGGGCTCAAGCTGCGCCACATGGACTCCACCGAGACCGGCGGCTCGTCCTACATCCTGCACGTGGGCCACGCGGCCCAGGCCATCGCCGAGGGCAAGTGCTCGGTGGCGCTGATCACCCTGGCCGGGCGTCCGCGCCAGGCGCGCATGGGCGGCGGCGGGGGCCGCGGCGGCCCGCCCGGCGGCGCCTCCGACGTGCCGGAAGCCGGCTTCGAGAACATCTGGGGCGGCTCGACCCACAACACCTACGGCATGTGCGCCATGCGCCACATGCACGACTATGGCACCACCGCCGAGCAGCTGGCCTGGATCAAGGTCGCCGCCAGCCACCACGCCCAGTGGAACGAGCACGCCTTCCTGCGCGACGTGGTCACGGTCGAGGACGTCCTCGCCTCGCCGATGATCGCCGACCCGCTGCACCGCCTGGACTGCTGCGTGGTCACCGACGGCGGCGGCGCGGTGATCGTCACCACCCCCGAGATCGCCAAGAGCCTCAAGCGTCCGCTGGTCAAGGTGATCGGCGCGGGCGAGGCGCCCAAGGGTCCGCGCGGCGGCCTGAACCTCGACCTCACCTATTCCGGCGCGGTCTGGTCCGGCCCCATCGCCTTCGAGGAGGCGGGTGTCACCCCGCAGGACATCAAGTACGCCTCGATCTACGACAGCTTCACCATCACCGTGCTGATGCAGCTGGAGGACCTGGGCTTCTGCAAGAAGGGCGAGGGCGGCAAGTTCGTCGCCGACGGCAACCTGATCTCCGGCATCGGCAAGCTGCCCTTCAACACCGACGGCGGCGGCCTCTGCAACAACCACCCCACCAACCGCGGCGGCATCACCAAGGTCATCGAGGCGGTCCGCCAGGCCCGCGGCGAGGCCCATCCCAAGGTCCAGGTGCCCGACCCCAGCCTGGTGCTGGCCCACGGCACCGGCGGCTCGCTCGGCACGCGCCACGGCGCGGCCACCCTCATCATGGAACGGGAGTAGGACCGATGGCCGACACGATCGAAGCCCCCACCGCCCGCCGCATCCCGGCCCCCGCGGTCAACGTCGAGAGCAAGCCCTTCTGGGACGCCGCCGAGCAAGGCAAGTTCCTGATCAAGCGCTGCAAGGCCTGCGGCCAGGCGCACTGGTACCCGCGCGCCCTCTGCCCGCACTGCTTCTCGTCCGACACCGTGTGGGAAGAGAGCCCCGGCGAAGGGGTGATCTACACCTACAGCGTCATGCACCGGAACACGCCGGTCCCCTACGCTATCGCCTACGTCAACCTGGACGAGGGCCCGGCGGTGCTGACCAACATCATCGACTACGACGCCGCGACCCTGAAGATCGGCCAGCGCGTCAAGGTCAAGTGGACCCCCACCGAGGGCGGCCCGCCGGTGTTCACCTTCGCGCCGGTGTAGGCGGGAGTATCTGAGCGACTTGCGAACGCCGCCGGGGCCCGACCTCGGCGGCGTATTGCTTCCTGCCCCTAACCCTACTCCCCGCTCGTTCCGTCCATCCGCGCCGCCACGGCCTTCTTCCACCCCGCGTGCAGCGCATCGCGCGGCCCCGACAGGCCCAGGGCCTGCATCCGCGCCGCCCAGGCGTCGGCGGCGTCCCGCACCGCCACCGTCGCGGGCCCTGGCTCCAGGCCGTCGGCCCAGGACTTCAGCGAGGCGGCGTTGAACACCAGCAGGAACGCCGTCGCCACGGCCATCACCGTCGACGTCCACGCCAGCGCCGAACCCTCCGCCGCCCGCGCCGCCGGGATCGGCGAGGCGTCGTCGGCAAGGTCCTGAACCACGGCGTCGGCGGCGCTCATCCCCTGGCTCCTAGAACTGGTAGTAGATGAAGGGGGCGACGCCGTCGGGGCGCATGGCCTCGACCACCAGCATCACCACCCCCAGGCCAAGGCCGAACCCGACCGCAGGCAGGCGCGCCAGCCGCGCACCCGCGCCCTCCACCAGCCGGGGCGGCAAGCCCTGCGTCGACAGCCCCGCCAGGCTCAGCCCCAGGGCCAGAGGCGTCACGGTCAAGGTCCCCAAGGCCGCCGGATCGACGTCCCATCGAGTCAGGCCCGACAGAAAGGCCACGGCCGACCCGAAGCTCTCGGCCCGGAAGAAGATCCAGCCCAGGCAGACGATGTGGAAGGTGACCAGCACCCCCAGCCACGCCGGCAGGGTTGGCCAGGCCCTGGGCCGGAACTCGCGCCACAGCCGCTCGGCCGCCAGCACCGTCCCGTGCAGCGCGCCCCAGATCACGAAGGTCCAGGACGCCCCGTGCCACAGCCCGCCCAGCAGCATGGTGATCATCAGGTTGCGGCAGGCGATCCAGGTCCCGCCGCGATTGCCGCCCAGCGAGATGTAGAGATAGTCGCGCAGCCAGCTCGACAGGCTGATGTGCCAGCGCCGCCAGAAGTCCTGCAGCGAGGCGGCCCGGTACGGCTGGTCGAAGTTGCGCGGGAAGCGGTAGCCCAGCAGCGCCGCCAGGCCGATGGCCATGTCGCTGTAGGCCGAGAAGTCGCAATAGATCTGCACCGCATAGCCGTAGGCGCCCGCCCACAGGTCCGCCGCCCCGTGCGCCGCCGGGTCGAAGAACACCGGGTCCACCAGCCCCGTGGCCAGCTGGCTGGCGATCACCGCCTTCTTGAACAGGCCCCAGGCGATCAGCAGCAGGCCCGTGGCCGCCGCCTCGCGGGTCAGCTTGGGGACCGTCCGGAACTGCGGGATCAGGTCGCTGGCCCGCACGATGGGCCCGGCCACCAGGTGGGCGAAGAAGCTCATCAGCAAGGTGACGTCCAGCAGTCCCGCCGGCGCCGTGCGCCCGCGATAGACGTCGATCAGATAGCTCATGCCCTGGAAGGTGAAGAACGAGATCCCCACCGGCAGCACCACTTGCAAAACCGGGAAGTCGCGCTGCCAGCCGAGGGCGTGCAGGGTCGCCGACACCTGCTCCAGGAAGAAGCCGCAGTATTTGAACGTGCCCAGCACCGCCAGGTTGGCGACCACGCCGACGATCAGCAGGCCGCTCCGCCAGCGCTTGTTCTCGATGATGGCGTCGGTCTCGGCGATCTGTTGCGCCAGGGCCCAGTTGACCACCGCCGAGCCGATCAGCAGGGCCACGAAGCGCCAGTCCCAGGCGCCGTAGAACACCCAGCTCGCCGCCAGCAGCAGGATCTTGCGCCACTCGTTCGACCCTCTGGCCGCCCAGGCGACGGCGAACAGGGCCAGGAAGAACAGGCCGAAAGTCAGGGTCGGGAACAGCATGGCCTGATGCGCCTATTGCTCGGGCCGCATCGGCAGGGGCGGGATCGCCGCGGCCGCCTTGTCGAGGTCTTCCAGCAGGGCCGCCGAGATGCGCGCGCCGCCGGCCAGGGTGTAGTGCACGTGGTCGCCGCGCATCAGCGGCGGCGTGGCGTGCGGCCAGGCCTGGGCGTAGCCCGGTCCGCCCATCCGCCCCGCCCAGTCCCAGTAGGCGACGCCCTCCTCGCCGGCGACGCGGCTCTGGATCGCCCGCACGGCGCGCAAGCCCGGCGGCGAATACCAGGCGCTGCCGCCCGGGTCGGTGTCGGCGGCGTAGCCCTCGGCGTTGTTGCGCTGGCCCGGCCGGTTCGAATTGGCGTCCGGCGCCCCCACGATCAGGATCGGCGCCCCGCCCGACAGCTTGCGAACGCGCTGGATCTGGGCGCGCAGCAGAGCCTCGAAGCCGGCGCCATCGAAGTGGCCGACGAAGCCGTCGTTGGTGCCGAACTCCAGCACGATCAGGTCGGGCTGGTAGGCGCGCAGCTCCTCGGCCACCGCCCCGTCGTTGGTGCGCGCGAAGTCGGCCAGGGTCGCCCCCACCACGCCCAGGTTCGACACCGCCACCCCGCCGGCGTCGTTGAAGGTCGCCCACGAGGTCAGGGTCACCGGACCCTCGGTGCTCAGGGTCGCGCTCGACGCCTGGTCCTTGACCTGGAAGACGGTGCACACCTCGCCGGGCGCCTGGGCCGACAGCGACACCCGCGACTGGGTGGGGCCGAAGCTGACCAGCAGCGTCCCCGCCCCGGGCGCGTCGCGGGCGCAGACCACCAGCCGGTTGAAGCTCTGCGACGGCTCGGCGGTCAGGGTCAGGCCGGCGCCGTCGTGGTTGGCGGTCAGGCGAAAGCCCGACAGGCCGAAGGGGTGGCCGCCGTCGGCGTCCTTCAGCACGCTCTGCACCGTCCACCCCTCGGTCTGTTCGATGTGCACGCCCTGGGGCAGGAAGCCGACATAGGGCTTGCCCGCCGGCAGAACCCCGCGCCCGCCATAGCCGTAGCGGGCCTGCAGGGGATTCCTGAAGGCGCCCCAGATGTTGTCGCTGGCCGAGTGGCTGTCGCCGATGATTAGCACATGCACCGGCCGGCCGCGATGGCCATCCTGGTCGTCGGCGATGGCCTGGAAATAAGGGGCCAGGGTGGTGACCCCGCAAAGCCCGCCGACGCAGGTCTGGGCGCCCGACAGGGTGGGGGTCAGGGCCGCGGCCGGCGCCAGCAGGGCCAGGGCCGCGGCGGCGAGGCCGGCGGCGAGCATCAGGCGGCCGGAGACACCGGAGACGCGCTGGCCTCCGCCGGCTGAGCGCTAGAGGCAGGCTGAGCGCTCGAGGCAGGCTGGGCGCTCGAGGCAGGCTGGGCGCCGGGCGATCCGGCGGGCCGCGCCGCCATCTGGTCCGGCGCCGCCAGGCCCGCCGCCCGCCGCGACTGGGCCACATAGGCCTGGATGCGATCGACCAGCGGCTGGGAGATCAGCTCATAGCCGGCCATGGTCATGTGGATGCCGTCGTTGGCGCGCATCAGGCGCGGCGCGGCGTCGCCCGGCGCGGGCAGGTAGGCGCTGAATTCGCCCTTGTCGTCCACCGACAGCGGCGCTGTGTCGATGAAGGGCACGCCCAGGGCCGCCATCCGCTCGGCCAGGAAGGCGTTCATGGTCGCTACGTCCTGGTCGTAGGCGGCGTCGCGCATCTTGGGCAGGCCCACCCAGTAGACCACCGCGCCTCGGGCCCGCAGCAGGGCCACGGTGCGGTCGATGCGCTCGCCATAGACCCGCCGCCAGCCATCGGAGAACAGCGCGTGCACATGCCCGTCCTGGACGATGCCGCGCATGTCGTTGGCGCCGAAGTCGATCACCGCCACGTCCACCGGCTGGGCGGCCAGTTGGGCGGCCGTGCGCTCCTCGACGTTCAGGCTGTCGTAGCGCGTGAAGCCGGTGGCCTCCTGGCTGAACTTCACCACCTTGAAGTTGTCGGCCTTGGGCAGGCGCCGATAGAGCGCGGCCCACACCCCGTCGCCGAAGCTGTCGCCGAACACCCCCACCGTCACCGGCCCACCCTTGGCCAGGGTCTGCAGCATGCGGGCCTGGAAGGGCACGGCGCAGTCGGCGGCCCGGACGGCCGAGGCCTTGACCACCGTCGCGGCGGCGGGCGTCGCGGCAGCGGCCACGGCGGTCTTCGCCGGCGCCGCGGCGTGGCCGTGCGGCCGGAACCCCGCCCCGACCATGAAGCCCAGGGCCACGCCAACGAACAGGACGGCAGTGCGGTCGAAGGCCACGGCCCTCATCTCCAACTCCACGGTAAGGCTTGTCCGCTTTTCGGCGATTTGCCCGCGGGGCGCGAGAGGCGAGTTCGGGATTTTGTCGTCTCGCCCCGCAATTCCTTGCCGGTCCGCGCGGCGCATGTGAGGATTTGTACGTATCTTCGGCAGGACACCCACCCCGTGAACGCGCCACCGACTGCGACCGTCGCGGAAATCGACCTGTCCCACGAACAGAGCCGGTCCATCGCCGCCGCCGTGCGCGAGGAGCTGGCCCGCCGTCGCATCTCCCGCCAGCGCCTGGCCGACGAGGCCCGCATCAGCCTCTCGACCCTGGAAAAGGCCCTGGCCGGCAGCCGTCCCTTCACCCTGGCCACCACCATCCGCCTGGAGGAGGCCCTGGGCCGGCGCCTGCGCGCGCCCGCCATGCCGCCGCCGGCCGCCAAGACCCAGGGCGTGCAGGCCCCGGACGAGCTGGGCGCCTATGGCCGCGCCGCCGTCGCCTGGCTGGAAGGCGAATACCTGACCCTTCGCCCCTCGTTCGAGGGCGTGGGCGTCCTGTTCGCCTATCGCACCGAGATCTACTGGGACGAGGCCGCCGGCCTGCTCGCCTTCCGCGAGGGCGCGCGCGAGGACAGCGCCTTCACCCAGCACGGCCAGGTCTCCCTGCCCATGCAGTCGGGGATGATCTACCTGGTCACCAATTCCGTCGGCCAATACCGCCTGGCGATCCTTGGGCGCCCGACGATCCGGGGCGAGCTCTATGGCCTGCTCACCACCCTCTACGCCGGCGCGGGGTCGCACCTGACCCCGGCCAGCGCCGCCGTGGCCCTGCTGCCCCTGCGCGACTGGCCCGACCCCGCCTACGGCAAGATCCCCCCCGGCCACCCCCGCCACGGCGCCTACGCCCCGCACGTGTCGCGCATCGAGTCCCAGGGCTTCGCGCGCTTCCTGGCGGGGTAGGACGGCGGCGAGGGGCTGATACGCAAGATTCCCGCGCGCCGTCTCCCCGGCCATTCCAGGCCCGCCGACTTGGCGCTAGGGTGAAGGAACCAAGCCGGGCGCAAGACCTGGCCGACAGGGAATCGGGACATGACCCACGGCATCCAAGGCCCCGTCACCGGCGGCCGCCACGGCTGGGCGTTCAACCGCCCGCTTATCGACCTGGCGACCCAGGGCTACGTCGAGGAAGAGTTCTTCCTCACCGGCGAGGCGACGACCTACGCCCTGGCGCCGGGCGCGGAAATGAGCCGCGACGGCCGGTGGCGCGTCCAGCCCAGGGGCAAGGTTCCCTTCAAGACCCGCTTCCTGGTCTATCGCCCCGCCGACCCGGCCCGGTTCAACGGCACGGCGGTGGTGTGCTGGAACAACGTCACCGCCGGCTACGAGTTGTTCTTCGGCGAAGGGCCCGAGGTTCTGGAGGGCGGCTACGCCTGCGTCTGCGCCACCGTCCAGCGCGTCGGCGTGCACGGCTTCGCGGAGAACCCGCAAGGCCTGGTCGCCTGGGACGCCGAGCGCTACGGGACCTTGAGCATCCCCACCGACGACGCCTCCTACGACATCTTCAGCCAGGTCGCCCGGGCGGTGGGTCCCGGCCGCGACCGCACCGTGGACCCGATGGGTGGTCTGGAGGTCAAGAAGGTCATCGGCCTCGGCGCCTCGCAGTCCGCGGGGCGTCTGGCGACCTACGTCAACGCCATCCATCCGCTGGCGCCGGGGCAAGGCGGCCACGCCTTCGACGGCTACATGCTGCAGATCTATTTCGGCAGCGGTACGCCGGTCGAGGCCTCCGACCGCCCGGTCAACCCCACCGCCGCCAACGTGCGCCTGCCGCGCGGCCAGAGCCTGATCCGCGAGGACCTCGACGTCCCGGCGATGATCGTCAACACCGAGCTGGAGGCGATCGCCTGCCTGACCGTCCGCCAACCGGACACCGAGCGCTTCCGCACCTGGGAGGCCGCGGCCCTGACCCACGTCTCCTACCAGGCCCAGCTCACCCGCAACGAGAAGTACCAGCGCGACTTTGGCGTCGCCCCGCCGCCGCCCTCGGAACAGATGAACCGCATCTATCTGCAGCCCTTCTATGACGCGGCGCTGCATCACCTGGCCCGCTGGGTGAACGGCGGCGCCCCGCCCCCGAGCCAGCCGCTGATCGACTTCGGCGACGACGGCCAGCCGCTCCGCGACCGCCACGGCATCGCCACGGGCGGCGTCCGCCTGCCCCAGGCCGCCGCCCCGGTGGCCATGAACAGCGCGACCCCCGTCAGCGACGACTTCGCCGGCCGCCTGCGCGGGTCGAACAGGCCCTTCGACGCGGCCACCCTGGACGCCCTCTATGGCAACGAGGCCGGCTATGTCGCGCGCTTCCGCGCCGCCGCCGCCGCGGCCGTGAGCGCCGGCGTCATGATGGACCGCGACGTCGAACCGGCCGTGGCCGAGGCGATCCAGGAATACCGCCGCGCCCGCCAGGTCACGGCGCGCCAGCCCGCCGCAGCCGACGGCTGAGGGTCGACACCTCGGGCGGGCGAAGGACCGCTGACATTGGGACTTCCCAATCTCTGAGCCATGTGGCTGACAATCCGCCCGGCCTGGACCCAAAGGCCACACAGGAGTTCAGCGTGACGGCGACCGACCCCAAGTCCGTGGACCAGGACCTGCTCAGCAAGGTCCCGCCGGTCACCCTGGCCTTCTGGCTGATCAAGATCTGCGCGACCACCGTCGGGGAGACGGGGGGCGACGCCCTGTCGATGACCCTGAACCTGGGCTATGCCGTCAGCACCCTGATCTTCCTCGGCTATTTCGCCGTCGCCCTGGCCGGGCAGCTGGCCGCCAGGCGGTTTCACCCGGCCCTCTACTGGGCCCTGGTCGTCGCCACCACGACCGTCGGCACCACCACCTCCGACTACCTGGATCGCACCGCGGGGCTTGGCTACATCAAGTCGTCGATCCTGCTGTTCGGCGGCGTCCTGGCCGTGCTCTTCGTCTGGCGTCGGGTCACCGGCGCCATCGCCGTCGACCACATCACCGACCGCAAGAACGAGGCCTTCTACTGGCTGACCATCCTGGTCTCCAACACCCTCGGCACCGCGCTGGGCGACTTCATGGCCGACGACGCGGGCCTGGGGTTCGAGGGCGGGGCCCTGGTCTTCTCCGGCCTGATCGCCCTGGTGGGCCTGGCCTACCTGTTCACCAAGGTCCCCCGCGCCATCCTGTTCTGGACGGCCTACGTCCTGACCCGGCCCCTGGGGGCCACCCTGGGCGATCTGCTGACCAAGCCGCATGACCACGGCGGCCTGGATCTCGGCCGCTTCGGATCGTCGTTCGCCATCGCCGCGGTGATGGTGGCGGGCATCCTGCTGACCCACCGCCGCGGCGCGGCCCGACCGGCCACGGCCGTAGCAGGCGAACCCTAGACGCGGCCAGGCGCCGGCCGATGACGACCAGACCCAACGGGAGACGACCATGATCCAACGCCTGACCCTCGCCGCCGCGGCCGCTGCGGCCGTCCTCGCCGCCTCGCCGAGCCTCGCCGCCGACGCCGCCCAGCCCACCGGCCTGCATGTGACCGCGCGGATCCCCGGCCCCGACGGCGGCTGGGATCTCGCCGCCTTCGACCCGGCGCGCCGGCGCATCTACGTCACCCACGCCACCAGCCTCATCGCCATCGACGTCGACACCGGCAAGGCGAACCTGGCCTTCGCGGCGGGCGACCACCTTCACGGCGTCGCGGCCATCCCGGGCACGGACCTGATCGTCACCTCCAACAGCGGCGACAACACCGCCCGCATCCTCAGCGCCGCCGACGGCAAGGTCCTGGCCTCGATCCCCACCGCCAAGGACGCCGACGGGGTGCAATACGATCCCGCCACCGGCCTCGTGGTGCTCATCTGCGCCGACGGCGGCGCCCTGACCCTGATCGATCCCAAGGCCATGAAGGCGGTGGCCACGATCGACCTCGGAACGCCCCTGGAGTTCGGCGCGCCGGACGGCAAGGGCCGCTTCTTCGTCAACCTGGAGGACAAGAACGCCGTCGCCGTGGTCGACCTGGTCGCGCGCAAGGTGCTGGCCCAGTATCCCCTGCCCGGCTGCCAGCGCCCGACGGGCCTGGCCTATGTGGCCGGCGACCGCGTGATCAGCGACTGCGGCAACGGCGGCGTCGACATCCTCGACGCGGCCTCGGGCCGGGCCATCGCCACCTTCACCGTCGGCGGCTTCCCCGACGCGGTGATCTATGACGACCAGCGCCAGCTGGCGTTCGTGCCCTCGGCCATGTCCGGCGCGCTCACCGTCATCGCCCTCTCGGGCAAGGGCGACAACACCATCGTCGACACGGTGCCCACGCAACTGGGCGCGCGCACCGGCGCGGTCGACCCCAAGACGGGCCGGCTCTACCTGCCCACCGCCGAATATGTGCTGCCGGCGCCGGCCGGCCAGCGCCCCTCGACCAAGCCCGGCACCTTCAACATCCTGGTCCTCGATCGGTAGGGCCGGTCGCGGGGGCCGCCCCTGCGGGTCCCTATTCTCCCGACACCGGCGTGAAGGTCACCCCGCCGATCAGCACTCCGCCGTCGGCGGTCGCCACGCCGATGGCCGCCGCCCGCTCCATCACCGCCTCGACGTCGTCGACCACCAGCTCGATCCCCACCACCCCCGTGCCGTCTTCGTCGACGGGCGGGACAAAGCGGATGGCCTCGCCCTCCAGGGCCAGCTCCCAGGCCTCGCCGTCGCGCAGCACCGGGCGGTCCAGCAGCATCGACCAGCGCTCGGCGGCCGCCTTGGGATCGCGGTGCTGCAGGGTGACGCTGGTCATGCCCAGGGTCACCTCGCTCTCGTAGTCGCGCCATTGCTCGCCGGCCGGCGGCCAGTCGCTCAGGGGGTCGCGCCAGTCAGGGTCGCCCTCGACGCTGTCGATGGACAGCAGCACCCCGGCGCAGTCGCCCGGATGGAAGTGGGTGTAGCGGTAGCGGCCGTCGCGGCTCTTGGCGATCAGGCGCACGCCCTCGGCCTCCAGCCGCTCGCGATGGGCCAGGGCGTCGGCGTCCTGCAGGATGACCATGTAGCCGGCGTCGCCGCCCCGCCGCGCCAGATAGCGGGCGCCCGAGGCGTCGTCGCGGATCGGCTCCAGCACCTCGATGAACTCGCCGCCGGCTGGCATCACCACATTGGCCAGGCCGAACACCCCCACCCCGGGATCGCGGAAGGCGACCTTCAGGCCGAAGACGTATTCCAGCTGGCCGGCCACCGGCGCGATCTTGTGGGCCATCAGGGCCACCTGTCTCAGGCGCATGAGGGTGTTCCTTCCTTGCTATTCGACGCCGTCGCGGATCGCGTCCAGCTCGGCCAGCACCTCGTCGGTGTGCTCGCCCAGGCGCGGCGGATGGCGGCGGATGTTGGCCGGTGTGGCGGCGTAGTTCACCGGCGGCTTGAGGTTATAGTACGGCCCCAGGTCCGGATGGTCGAAGCGCTGGAACAACTCCGTGGCCACCAGATGCGGGTCGTGCATCAGGTCGTCCAGCCGGTTCATCCGCACCACCGGGATCGACAGGGGCTTCAGGATCGCCAGCCACTCGTCGGTGGTCTTGGTGCGGGTCACCTCGTCGACCAGGCCATAGAGCTCGCGGATGTGGCGGCCGCGGATCTTGTAGTCCGAGAAGCGCGGGTCCTTGGCGAAGGTCTCACCCCAGCCGGCCACCTCGAAGAACTGGTCCCACTGCTGATCCGTGTAGGGAAGAAGGCCGATGTAGCCGTCCTTGGTCGGGAACGGCTTGCGCTCCGGATTGGCCACGCGGGGATAGGCCCACTGCCCGGTCGGCGGGTCGAACACGTGGCCGTAGAAGTGTTCGGCCAGGTTGAAGCTGGTGATGCACTCGAACATCGGCACCTCGACGAACTGCCCCTCGCCGGTGCGCTGGCGGTGGAACAGGGCCGCCAGGATGGCCTGGGCCATGAAGTGGCCGCTGACCTTGTCGGCGATCAGGCTGGGCAGCAGGCGCGGGGTCGGATTGTCGTCCACCCGGGGCAGGATGTCGGCCAGGCCCGAGGCCGACTGGATCAGGTCGTCATAGGCCGGCTCGCCCGCGTAGGGGCCCGCCGCGCCATAGCCGGCGCCGTGGGCGTAGACGATGTCGGGCTTGATCGCCTTCACCGCCTCGTAGTCCAGGCCCAGGCGCTTCAGCCCCTCGTAGCGCACCGAGGCGGCGAACACGTCGCTGGTGCGGATCAGCTTGCGCAGGGCCTTGGCCGCCTTCTCCTCGCGCAGGTCCAGCAGCATCGAGCGCTTGTTGCGGTTTATGGTGATGAAGATCGGGCCGAGGTCATCCGGCGCGCCCTCGGGCACGTGGCCGGCCCAGCGCATGATGTCGCCGCCGCCGCCGCGCCGCCCGCCGGGGAACTCCACCTTGATCACGTCGGCCCCCAGGTCGCCCAGCATCTGGGTGGCGTAGGCGCCGAACACCACGCTGGTCATGTCCAGGATGCGGACGCCCTTCAGGGGTCCGGTGACCTCGGTGGCGAGGGTGTGGTGCTTCGCCATGCGCGCGCTCTCTCCAATGCCTACGGACGCGGCTTCGCCATCCGGCTCGCCGAGCGCCCATTCGTGGATTGCCAGACACGGTGCTGAACATCCAGTGCGCAAGGCTTCCCTCGCGGGAGGAATGACGCCCGCGTTTTGTCTCCCTACAGTGCGCCCAGGCGCGGCCAGGTCGCCATAGATTTGCGGGAGAGGCCATGGACTTCGAACTTTCCGACGAGCACCGCATGCTCAAGGACCTGGTCGCCAGGTTCGTAAAGGACGAGCTGATGCCCCTGGAAGCCGGCGTCCTGGCCCGCGAGGCCGAGGGCAAGGGCCTCACGCTCGGCGCCGCCGAGAACGCCCGCCTGGACGAGATCTCCAAGTCGCTCGGCCTCTGGGGCCTCGACGCGCCGGAGGATATCGGCGGCTCGGACCTGCCGGCCGTGGCCATGGTCGGGGTCGAGGAGGAGCTCGGCCGCACCATCACCCCCTACACCCTGCCGCCCGACAGCCCGAACCTGCGCATGCTTATGGCCACGGTGAACGACCGCCAGCGCGTCGCCTACCTGGAGCCCTACGTCCGCGGCGAGACCATCTCGGCCATCGGCATCTCCGAGCCCGGCGCCGGCGGCGACCCGGCCGGCATGATCACCCGCGCCGAACGGGACGGCGACGACTGGATCATCAATGGCCGCAAGATCTGGATCAGCCGCGCCGCCGAGGCCGACTTCACCATCCTGATGGCCGTCACCGACAAGGAGAAGCGCTCGCGCGGCGGCATCTCCGCCTTCCTGGTCGACAAGGGCACCCCCGGCTTCAACGTCCTGCGCCGCATCCCCATGATCGGCGGCGCCGCCACCTACGAGGTCGCCCTGGAGGACTGCCGCGTCGAGGGCTGGAAGCTGCTGGGAACCGAGGGCAACGGCTTCGCCCCCATGCAGCTGCGCCTCGGCACCCGCCGCGTGCAGATGGCCGCCTGGTCCATCGGCATGGCCCAGCGGGCGCTGGAGATGATCTGCGAATACGCCCCCCAGCGGGTCACCTTCGGCCTGCCCCTGTCGGAGCGCCAGGCGATCCAGTGGTGGGTGGCCGACGCCGCCACCCGCATCCACGCCGCCCGCCTGATGACCTACGACTGCGCCTGGAAGCTCGACCAGGGCCGCGACGTCCGCCTCGAGATCTCGATGATCAAGTCCTACGCCACCGAGATGGCCTGGGAGGTGGTCGACCGCGCCATGCAGACCTTCGGCGCCATGGGCATGACCAAGGAGCTGCCGCTACAGCTCATGGCCTCCAAGATTCGCACCATGCGCATCTACGACGGCCCCACCGAAGTCCATAAGTGGGTGGTGGCCAGGAACCTGCTGGGGACGCGCCGATAGCCCCTCGCGGCTGTCATCCCGGAAAGCGCGCAGCGCTTATCCGGGACCGCCGGAAGCGCTATGGATCAATTTGAAGGGCGGGCGACAGCGCCCGCGACGGTCCCGGATCTTCAGCGGCTCACGCCGCCTCGTCCGGGATGACACAGGAAGTTGGGACAGGACATGAAAGCTCAATACGGCGAAGTCTCGGCCAAGATCGAAGGCCACGTGGCGATCCTCGAGATCGACCGGCCGCCCAACAACTTCGTCAGCGTCGAGCTGATGCGTTCCCTGGCCGACGCCCTGGAAGCGGCCGACGACGACAAGGGCGTGCGCGCCACCGTGGTCTGCTCGGCCGGCAAGGCCTTCTGCGCCGGCGCGGACCTGGCCTCTCCCACGGGCATCGGCGGTTCGGGCATGCAGGGGATCAACCCCCTCTACCACGAGGCCGTGCGGCTGTTCTCGATCAAGAAGCCCATCGTCATGGCCGTCCAGGGCGCCGCCGTCGGCGCGGGCCTGGGCCTGGCCCTGGTGGGCGACTTCCGCGTCGCCGCGCCGGAGGCCCGCTTCGTCTCCAACTTCGTCAAGCTGGGCTTCCACCCGGGCTTCGGCATCACCCACACCCTGCCCCGCGTGGTCGGCGAGCAGAAGGCGCTCTTGATGTGCCTCACCGGCCGCCGCATCAAGGCCGAGGAGGCCCTGGCCTGGGGCCTCGTCGACGAGATCGCGCCGCTGGAAGACCTGCGCGCCGCGGCCGTGCGGCTGGCAAACGAGATCGCCGAGAACGCCCCCCTGGCGGTCCAGGCCACCCGCAAGACCTTCCGCGCCGACCTCGCCGCCGCCGTGAAGGCCCAGACCGACCACGAGCTGAAGGAACAGACCTGGCTGCGCGAAACCGCCGACTTCGCCGAAGGCGTCCGCTCGGTCAACGAGCGCCGGCCGGGCAAGTTCGTCGGGGCCTGAATCGGCCAAGGCCGGCGGGCTGCCTGAAGAAGGATCGAACCACGAACCACACGAACGACACGAACGCCCGTCACCCCGGGCGAGGCCGCGCGAGCGGCCTTTGACCCGGGGCCGGCCGTGCCGGCGCTCAGCCTTCGCTTGTCTTGGACCCGGCCCGGCCGGCCCCGGCTCGCGCTGCGCTTGGCCGGGGTGACGAGGCGGTCAGTCGAGTTCGAGCCCGTTCGTATGGTTCGTGTGGTTCGTGGTTCCCTTCCTTCTTCCCAAGAGGCCGAACCGATCCCTCACAGGTCCAGATGCAGGAACCGGTTGTAGTCGCTGGGCGCATAGTCCGCGAACGGACCACCCTCAACGAAGCCCCGCCGCCGATAGAGCGCCAGGGCTGGCTCGAAGGCCTCGCCCCGGCCGGTCTCCAGGCTGAGCCGCCAATACCCCCGCCGCCGCGCCTCGCCGATCAGGTGGTCCAGCAGCGCGCCCGCGACGCCCTTCCGCAGGTGTCGCGGATCCGTCCTCATCGACTTCACCTCGCCGGTCCCGTCGCCCAGCGCCTTCAGCGCCCCGATGCCGGCCACCGCGTCGCCATCCCACACCGACCACAGGGTGATCCCCGGCGCCGTCAGCCCCGACTGGTCCAGGGCGAACACATGCTCGGCCGGGGTGTTGTCGTGCATCCCCGCCAGGTGCAGCGCCACCAGCGCCCGCGTCGCCTCGCCCGTCAGATCGTCCTCGCGGATCTCGAACACCGCCGCTCCCCGTTCAAACGCCGGCGTCGATCGCCTGCAGCCCCTCCGCCAGGGCGTCGAACGCCGCCCGGAAGCGGGCGCTGGACTTCAGGTCCTCGTGCATCGCCACCCACAGGGGATAGTCGAAGGCGACGACGTCCTCCAGCACGCGCACCAGGGCCGGGTCGCGCCGGGCGATCGAGACTTGGCAGACGCCCAGGCCGAAGCCCGCGCGGATCGCCGCCAGCTGGGCCAGGTCGCTGTCGGCGCGCAGGGCGAAATCGGCCCGGTTCAAAGTCGGAAAGCGGGCGGCGATGGCGCGGCGGGCCGGCGTTTCCAGGTCGAAGCCGATCACGTCGTGACCCGCCAGGTCCGCCGCTGTCACCGGGACGCCCCGTCGCTCAAGGTAGTCGCGGCGGCCGAACAGGCCCATGCGCACCGGCGCCAGCCGCCGGGCCAGCAGCGCCCCCTGCGCCGGCTCCACCATGCGCACGGCGATATCCACCTCCCGCCGCAGCAGGTCGTCCACCGCGTTCGACAGCACCAGCTCCACCGTCAGGGCGGGATGGCTCCGCCGCAGGGCCGCCAGGATCGGCGGCAGGTGCTCGACCCCCACCACCTCGCTGGCGCTGACCCTGACGGCGCCGCGCACTTCGCCGGGCCGCCCGCTGGCGGTGCGCCACAGGGTGGCCGCGTCCAGCGCCAGCGCCCGCGCGTGGGGCAGCAGCTCCAGCCCCAGGTCGGTGGGCGACAGGCCCCGCTGCGAGCGGACGAACAGGTCCGCCCCCATCGCCGCCTCCAGGGCGTCCACATGGCGCGCCACGGTCGGCTGGGTCAGGCTCAGCCGCCGCGCCGCGCCGGACAGCGACCCCTCCTCGGCCGCGGCCAGGAAGGTGCGGTAGAGGGCCCAGTCGGGTTCTAAGTTCATCGTTTTTCGTATATCATACCCACCATTATCAGCAATTTCCGTTCATACCTCGTGCCGCCATCCTCCGACTGACCGGCGCCGTCCCAGGCGTCCAACCCGATCGGAGACGGCCAGATGCCCGCCACGACCACCGACCCCATCGTCATCCTTGGCTACGGCGCCGTCGGCCGCGCCACCGCCGAGGCCCTGCTGAAGCGCGGCCAAGCCGTGCGCATCGCCCAGCGCACGGCGCCCGAGCCCATGCCGGCCGGCGCCGCGTTCGTCCCCTGCGACGTGCTGGACCCGGCCGCCGTGCGCCGCGCCGTCGCCGGCTCGTCCCAGGTCGTGCTGTCGGTGGGCTTCACCTATGACGCCCGCGTCTGGCGGCGGATGTGGCCGGCGACCATGCGCAACGTCCTCAGCGCCTGCGCCGACGCCGGCGCGCGGGTGGTCTTCGTCGACAATCTCTACCAGCTCGGACCCCAGACCGAGCCCCGGCGCGAGGACATGCCCCTCTCGAGCGCCGGCGAGAAGCCGGCGATCCTGGCCGAAGTGACCCGGATGTGGATGGCCGAAGCCCAGGCCGGCCGGGTGCGGTTCGCGGCCCTGCGCTGCACCGACTTCTATGGGCCGGGCGTCCCCGTCTCCCATCTGGGCTCCACCGGCTTCGGCGCCCTGGCCCAGGGCAAGCCGGCCTTCCTGCTGGCCCCGCCCGACACCCCGCACGACTTCGCCTATGTGCCCGACATCGCCCGCGCCGTGGTCACCCTCCTCGACGCGCCGGACGACGCCTTCGGCCAGGTCTGGAACATGCCCTGCGCCCCCACCCGCTCACCGCGCCAGATGCTGGCGCTGGGGGCCCGGGCCATCGGCGCCCGGCCCCGCGTCGTGGCCATTCCCCTGTGGCTGCTGCCGCTGCTGGGCCTCGCCTCCCGCTTCCTGCGCGAGGTGGCCGACGTGGGCTTCACCTGGGACCGGCCCTATGTCGTCGACGGCCGCAAGTTCACCGACCGCTTCTGGTCCGACGTCACCCCCTTCGAGGTCGGCGCCCCGGCCACCGCCCGCTGGTTCCAGGCGGCGGGGTCCTAGAGCATGTTAGGCGAAAGTGTCCGCGGTCTCGCCGCTCGAACATACTCTAAGCCCTTGGAGATAGAGCCTTTTCAACGGGTCAGATGGTTCCATCTGACCTTGAAAGGCTCTCGCGGCCGGCGTCAGAACAGTTGCGTCAGCCCGGCCAGGCCCAGGTTGCACTCGGCCGGGATGGCGATCAGGTCCTCGCGCCGCAGATAGCCCCGGTAGGCCTGCTCGCGGAAATAGGCCTGCACGAAATCGGAGTCGGTCTTGGTCAGCTCCACGAAGCAGACCGGCCGGTGCTGGGCGACGGTGCGCCGCGCGCCGCCCAGCGCGCGATCCTCCATGCCCTCCACGTCCATCTTGATCAGCCCGACCGGCTCGCCGAAGGAATCGAGCGTCACCGTCCGCACGGTGTCGGTCCCCGCCCGCGTCATGTCGGCGTTGTCGGACCGCTGCGGCGCGATCAGTTCGAAGCCGCCGAAGTTGTTGGGCCGGTCATAGTCCGGCAGGTTCAGCGTGAGGGTCTCGCCGTCCGTATCGCTGACCGCGCGATGGTGGCAGCGGACGTTCCTGACCCCGTTCAGGGCCATGTTCCCGTACAGCATGTGGAACACCTGCCGCTGCGCCTCGAAGGCGCGGACGCTCACCCGCGCCGGCGACAGGCCGGCCAGGGCCAGGCAATGGGTGCCGATGTTGGCGCCGACGTCATAGACGGTGATGCGCTCGCGCGTGGCCAGCAGGTGCTCGACGATCGACAGCAGCAGCCTCACGTCGTCGCGCGCCCAGTATCCGTCGCTGAAGATCTCCCGGGTGATGTAGCGGTCGTTGATGTTGACGATCATCGGGCCATAGGCCGTCGGCGCGATCACATTGGGATTGGCCATGGCTCGGTCCGGACTTGGGCTGAAGGTCAGGCAAGGCTTGTAGGCAGGCCGGCGGCCGGGGGTCCAGCCGGTCCGCCGTCGCACCCGCAAAGACGGCTCGACACCGCGCGCACAGGTGGCAATCTGGCGCCGGGGCCTGCGCTGAAGGAGCCTTCGCCATGTACGTCGCCGGACTGGTCATCCCTGTGCCCGAGGACAAGATGGACGCCTACCGCCGGTGGGCCGAGAACGGGGCCCGGTTCTTCAAGGACTACGGCTGCCTGGAGATCGTCGAAAGCTGGGAGGACTTCGTCCCCGACGGCCAGCAAACCGACTTCCGCCGCGCCGTCGCGGCCCAGCCGGGCGAGAAGATCGTCTTCACCTGGCAGGTCTGGCCCGACAAGGAGAGCTTCTACGCCGCCGAGGCCCGCATGCACGAGGACGAACGCATGGACACCGCCGGCGACCCGCCCTTCGACGCCCGCCGCCTGATCCTGGGCTGCTTCCAGCCTGTGTTCTCCATGGGCCGCGACTGAACCGCCGCCACCGACAATCTCCAAGCGCCCCCAGGAAATCTCCGCTGGCGTTCCCGCCGGCGGCGCCTACCTGATCGCCAACAACAACACTCCAGTCCGCGGACATCCCTCATGCCTTCGCTGTTCGATCCCCTCAAAGTCGGGGACCTCACCCTGCGCAACCGCATCGTCATGGCGCCGCTCACCCGCGCCCGCTCCGGCGTGGAGCGCGTCCCGGGCCCGCTGGTGGCCCAGTACTACGCCCAGCGCGCCTCGGCCGGCCTGATCATCAGCGAGGCCACCTCGGTCACCCCGCTGGGCGTCGGCTATGTCGACACCCCCGGCATCTGGTCGGACGAGCAGGTGGAAGGCTGGAAGCTGACCACGGACGCCGTGCACAAGGCCGGCGGCCTGATCTTCATGCAGCTCTGGCACGTGGGCCGCATCTCCGACCCGTCTCTGCTGGACGGCCAGCCGCCGGTCTCCGCCAGCGCCATCGCCGCCCGCGGCGACGTCAGCCTCCTGCGCCCCAAGCGCCCCTACCCGGTGCCTCGCCCGCTCTCGCTGGACGAGATCAAGGAGGTGGTCGAGGCCTATCGAAAGGGCGCCGAGAACGCCAAGAAGGCCGGCTTCGACGGGGTCGAGTTGCACGGCGCCAACGGCTACCTGCTCGACCAGTTCCTGCAGGACGGCTCCAACCAGCGCACCGACGCCTATGGCGGCCCGATCGAGAACCGCGCCCGCCTGATGCTGGAAGCCGTCGACGCCGCCATCTCGGTGTTCGGCCCCGACCGGGTCGGCCTGCATATCGCCCCCCGCGGCGACGCCCACGACATGGGCGACAGTGACCTGCTGGGGACCTTCACCTACGTCGCCCGCGCCATGCGCGAACGCGGGATCGCCTTCCTGATGGCCCGCGAGCACGTCGGCGCCGACAGCATCGGCCCGCAGCTCAAGGCGACCTTCGGCGGCGTCTACATCGCCAACGAGGGCCTCGACCAGGCCAAAGCCCAGGCCTTGCTCAACGATGGCGCGGCCGACGCGGCCGGCTTCGGCAAGCTGTTCATCTCCAACCCGGACCTGGTGGAGCGCCTGCGCGCCGGCGCCCCGCTGAACCCCTGGAACGCCGAGACCTTCTATTCCCCCGGCGCTCCCGGCTACACCGACTACCCGGCCCTGGAGACGGCGGGGGCGTAACCCCGCCCCCCCGCATCCAATCCACGCTCCCCCTCCCGTCACCCCGGCCAAGCGCAGCGCGAGCCGGGGCCGGCCCATCCGGCGTCCAGACGAAATCGAATGAGGAGCCGGCCCGGCCGGCCCCGGGTCTTCGCCGCCGCGCGGCTTCGCCCGGGGTGACGACGGGGGTGTTCGGTCACCTGGGTAATAACACGTTGGAGGCTGTCGCCAAAACCTCACCAGCGGCTAGCCGAAGCATCTAGTAAGTGTTGGAGGCGAAGTGTTTTTTAAATTGGCACCGTGAGGTTTCTAAGTGACTTTGCTCAGTGTCATAGCGGAGTGGCGCAATGCCCAGACCAACGCTCGCTGCATTAATATCGTCCGGTCGCCCCGCTGCTGATCTTGTGGGCAGGCCGACAGACAACGGGTCTCCATTGGAGGCGATTTATAGTGAAATTGCTCAAGGGCTCGATGCGGAGTTTTACTACTTGGCCCTGGTTGCTGCTGTCTCCCTTCCCGACGTGTGCGTCGCGCTTGAGGGCAAGCAGGTCAACTGGAAGTCTTATAAGGACTGGGTCCGGCGTTGGCTCGCGCCTCACTACCAGAACTTCGGCGAGCACGAGTGCTACGAGCTTCGGTGCGGTGTGATGCATCAAGCTGTTCTGCGCGGCGCCCGGGACAAGAAGTCACCCTTCAAGCGGTTCTCTCTTCAACTTCCCAACCAGTTTCTGACTGCGCGCGAGATCGTCGATCAGAATGCTCCCGGCGGACCTGCGTTAGGCGTAGACTTGATTGGTCTCTGCCTCACGCTCATAAGCGCAGCGCGGGAATGGGAGGCCTCGAAACTGGCGGATGAGACGGTTCAAGCGAACAAGGACAACGTTGTTAGGTATCGGACCGACTTTTGGTCTCCTAAGCTTGAAGGCTTCGCCGTTATTGCATGAGCCAACCACTAGTCGGTTAGGAGGCCATGCTGCAGTAGACGACTGTGCGCCTGCGCCGACATCCCGAGTCCTTTGATGGCAGCGCCGACGATCCAGGGCCGGCCGCGCCGGCTCCTCAGTCGACTTCGTCTGGGCGCCGGCCAAGCCGGCCCCGGCTCGCGCTGCGCTTGGCCGGGGTGACCGAGGCGGAGGTTTGCTTCGACAAAGCCTTGAGCCCCGTGCGAATCCGCGTTGCCATGCGGGCCATGCCGCGCGCCCTCTCGAACCGTCCTGACGACCGCTCCGCCGAGACCCACGTTCCGCCTGCGGCCACCGTATCAACGGTGATTTACGGTGTTATGGCGCGCGGACTGCCACGAAACCCGCCTTCAAGGCGCCTTGCTCCGGCCCCGCCCATGCCGGACACTGGCTGTTGCGAGGGCGCGCCAGACGCCCCACCGGTGGAGGATCGTCGGCCATGCCCAAGCTGAACCGAGATGGCGTCAACATCTACTACGAGGTTCACGGTGAAGGGACGCCGGTGCTGCTCAGCCACGGCTTCTCTGCCACCTCCCAGATGTGGCGCGGCCAGGTCGCGCCCTTCTCCAAGCGCTACAAGCTGATCACCTGGGACATGCGCGGCCACGGCCAGTCCGACTATCCGGAAGACCCGGCCGCCTACTCCGAGGCCGCCACCGTCGCCGACATGGCCGCGATCCTGGACGCCGTCGGTGAAAAGTCGGCGGTGATCGGCGGCCTCTCCCTCGGCGGCTACATGAGCCTCGCCTTCCACCTGGCCCATCCCCGGCGCACCCGCGCCCTGCTGATCATCGACACCGGCCCCGGCTACAAGAAGGACGAACCGCGCGAGGGCTGGAACGCCAATTCCCTGCGCACCGCCGAGCGCTACGAGAAGGATGGCCTGGCGCGCCTGGCCGCCGGCAGCGCCGAGATGCGCACCGCCAGCCACCGCTCCGCCGAAGGCCTGGCCCGCGCCGCCCGCGGCATGCTCACCCAGAAGGACGCGCGGGTGATCAACAGCCTGCCCGAGATCAAGGTCCCGGCGCTGGTGGTGGTGGGCGCCAACGACACCCCCTTCCTGGCCGCCTCCGACTACATGGCCGGCAAGATTCCCGGCGCCCACAAGGTGGTCATTCCCGACGCCGGCCACTCGGCCAACATCGACCAGCCGGAGGCTTTCAACACCGCGGTGCTGAATTTCCTCGCTGCGCTGCCGGCCTGAGGCTGACTGTCGGGATCTGATGAGCGCATTCCAGGGCATCCGGATCCTCGACCTCTCCCAGGGCCTGGCCGGGCCGATGTCGACCATGCTGATGGGCGATTTTGGCGCCGAGGTGCTGAAGGTCGAGCCGCCGGGCGGCGACCGCCTGGCCCATCGGCCCGGCTACCTGACCTGGAACCGCAACAAGCTGTCTGTCGTCCTCGACCTGGACACGCCCGGCGACCGAGCCGAACTGGACCGCCTGGTCGCCGGCGCCGACGTCCTGGTCGCCGACCACGCCCCCGGGCGGCTCGAGGCGCTCGGCCTCGACGCCGCCACCCTCACCGCCCGCCATCCGGCCCTGGTCCACCTCTGGGTCCCGCCCTTCGGCGCCGGCGGCCCCTACAGCCATCTGCCGGAGCATCACGGCATGCTGGCCGGCCTGACTGGGACGGCGTTCCGGCAGGGCAGCTATGGCGATCAGCCGGTCTGGCACGTCATGCCGATGGTGCTCTACGGCCAGGCCGTGATGGCCGCCTGCGCCGCCGGCGCGGCCCTGCTGGAGCGTTCGCGCAGCGGCCTTGGCCAGGCGGTGACGGTCAGCGGCGTCCACGGCGCGGCGGAGATCGCCGGTCCCATCGGCTTCGTCGACTCCGACGGCATGTCCCAGGGCCACCCCCTGGGCGGCTCGGCCAGCTATCGGCTCTACCAGTGCGCCGACGGCGAGTGGCTGTTCCTGGCCACCCTGTTCCCGCACTTCTTCCAGCGCGCCATCGACGCCCTGGGCCTGCGCCGCCTGAAGAGCTTCCCGCCCGGAGTGTTCGAGATCGGCGGCCTGATGGTCCACACCTTCGCCCAGGAACCGCGCGACCACTGGATCGAGCTGCTGCTGGCCCATGACGTGCCCGTCGCCCCGGTGGGCGGGCGCCACGACTGGCTGAAGAGCGGGCCGATGCGCGACAACGCCATGCGGGTCGAGCTCGAGCATCCCGCCCTCGGGCCGGTCGAGATGCCGGGGATCCCGGTCAAGCTGTCCGCAACCCCGGGCCAGGTCCGCGCCCTGATGCGCCCCGCCGCGCCGGACGACCTCGCCCGCTTCGCCGAGCCGAGAGCCCGCCCCGCCGCGCCCGATCCGCCGGCCGAGGCCCGCCCCCCGCTGTCCGGCGTGCGGGTGCTGGACCTCGGCAGCGTCATCGCCGGCGCCTACGCCGGCTCGATCCTGGCCAACTTCGGCGCCGACGTGGTCAAGGTCGAGTCGCCCGAGGGCGACCCCTTCCGGCCCTATGGCACGGGGTTCGTGAACTACAACCGCGGCAAGCGGGGCCTGGGCCTCGACCTCAAGTCGCCCGAGGGCCGCTCCGTCTTCCTGGACATGGCCCGCCAGGCCGACGTGGTCATCGACAACTGGCGCCGCGGCGTGCGCCAGCGCCTGGGCATCGACTACGAGACCCTGAAGGCGGTCAATCCGCGCCTCATCTCCTGCTCGATCACCGCCTATGGCGAAGCGGCGGGCCTGGAGCACCAGCCCGGCTTCGACCCCCTGTTCCAGGCCCGTAGCGGGATGATGTCGGCCCAGGGCGGGGCGGGGCAGGAACCGGTGTTCCACTCTGTGGCCATCAACGATGTGGCCACCGCCGCCATGGCGGCCTTCGCCGTCATCGCCGCCCTCAACGCCCGCGAACGCACCGGCCTCGGCCAGAACATCGAGACCTCCCTGGCCGCCCAGAGCGCCCTCTTCCAGAGCGGCGACCTGACCACCTGGCCGGGCGCCCCGGACCCGCCCCAGGGCGAGCCCGACTGCGTCGGCTTCACCGCCCTCGACCGCTACTATCCCTGCGCCGACGGCTGGCTGACCCTGGGCCTGACCAGCGAGGCTCAAGGCCACGCCCTGGCCGCCGTCCTCGGCGCCGCGGGCTGGCGCGAGCGCTTCCCGGACCTGCTGGCCCAGCCCCGCCGCGGCGCCCTGGCCCGCGAGATCGAGGGCCTGCTGTCCGACCGCAAGCGCGACGCCACGGTGGCCGCCCTCCTGGCCGCTGGCGTGCCGGCCGCGCCGGTGCTCTGGGGCGACGAGGCGCGCCGCGAGGAGTGGCTCTGGCAGGACGGCTTCTACGAGCTGCGCTCGCACCCGATGTGGGGCGAACTGATCACCAGCCGCGCCTACGCCGACTTCGGCCGCGGCGGCGCCGGCTTCACCCGCCTGCACCCCGAACTGGGGGAACACTGCGTCGAGGTGTTGCTGGAGTACGGCATCGACCGCGACCGCATTCGCCGCCTGGCCGAAAACCGGCTGATCTTCAGGGGGTGATCCGTGCCCGTCCCGACCTCGCCGCCTTGCCGCGAATTAACGTGGCCGTGCGCCCCCTGCCCCCTAGGTTCCGCCCAAAACCAAAAGGGGGACCTTTCGATGATGATCCGCCTGGCGGCCCTGGCCGTCGCCGCCCTGCTGCCTGCCGCCGCCCTGGCGCAGGCCGCGGCCAAGCCGCCGCCCGCGCCCCGGCTGGAGGTCCGCTTCTGCCCGGCCGCCCAGGTCCGCACCTACCCCCTGGAATCCCGCCGTGGCGTCCAGAGCCTGCTGCTGCAGAACGTGGTGGTCATCAACCGCGGCGACGCGCCCGCCGACCTCACCGCCGCCGAGTTCGACCTGATGCAGGGCGATCAGGCGGTGGATGTCCGGCGCATCACCGGCGCCGGCCTCGCCACGCTCGGCGCCTCGGGACCCAAGCTGCAGGGCGCCGGCATGCTGAAGATGCTGGCCTTCCAGTTCTGCGGCCAGGCCCTGGTCCCGGAGGGCGTCACCCTGTCCGCCGGCCCCACCTTGAAGCCGGGCGAAGGCCTGCTGGTCGCCCAGCAGCCGTTCGCCTTCAAGGGCGCGCGCGACCAGCTTCGCGTCCGCTTCGAGGCGCGGGCCGCCGGCCAGGACGTGATCGCCGGCGGCGATCTTCCGATCGAGGCCGGCCTTTCCATGACCCAGTTCCGCTTCCCCCTGGGCGCGGGCCGCTGGTTCGCCGCCGTGGGGCCGACGATGCATACCGGCCACCGCTGGGGCCTGCCCGAGGAGTTCGCCTTCGACATCGCCAGCCTCGGCGACGGCAACCTGTCCCATCGCGGCGCGGGCGACCGGTTCGCCGACTACTACGTCTATGGCGCCCCGGTCCTGGCCGCCGCCGCCGGCAAGGTCGTGGCCGTCGGCGATGGCGCGCCTGAGAACCCGGCCCTGCTGCGCCGCCCCGGCGAGGGCGACGACGCCTATGCCGGCCGCGTCGGCCAGGCCCAGGGCGAGCTGCTGGCCAAGGGCGAGGCCGCCGTCGCCGGCAACTACGTCCTGATCGATCACGGGAACGGCGAATACTCGCTCTACGCCCATCTGCAGCCGGGCAGCGTGGCGGTGAAGGCCGGCGACGCCGTCGCCGCCGGCCAGCCGATCGCCAAGGTCGGCTCGTCCGGCAATTCCACCGAGCCGCACCTGCACTTCCAGGTCTGCGACGCGCCCCAACTGCTCGCCTGCGCCGGGATCCCGATCAACTTCAAGGACGTCGGCCTGCCCTTCGCCGACTATCCCCGCGCCATCCAGAGCGGCGACGTAGTGGAGGTGCGCTGACCGTTGCGGCCCCGCCACCGCCAAGCTTGCGCTCGATCAAGGCGCGGGTCGCCCCGCCGCCCTAGCCTGGCCTCAACTTCAGGCGGCATCGGGGAAGACCGTGGCGCGACGCATCGAATGGTTCCTGGCCGGCGGGCTCGCCCTAGTCCTGGCGGCGAGTGTGACCCTCGCCCAGCCGGTGCGGGACGCCACCCAGCTGTTCGCCGACGGCTTCGACGAGCTGCAGGCCAACCAGCCCGAGCGCGCCATCAAGGACCTGACGGCCGGCCTGCAGCTCGAACCCGACAACGCCCTGGCCCAGTTCACCCTCGGCGAGGCCTATCTGCGGGCCGGCCGGTCGGGCGAAGCCGCCGACGCCTGGCGCCAGGTGCTGCGGATCAGCCCCGAGGGCCGGGTCGCCGAACGGGCCCGGGCCCGCCTGGCCACCGTGACGCCGACCACCGCCGAGCCGGGCCGCGCGCCGGCCGCCGCGGCCTCCGGCGCGGGGTCGGCGCCCCTGCCCCCGCTCATCGCCCGATACGGCCTCAACACCCTGCCCGGTCGGCCCAAGCTGGTCCGGCCCGAGCCGGTCGACATTCCCGCCAGCTTCTGCAGCGAAGTCGACCGCAACGCCTTCCACAGCCAGCGCTACGAACCTCAGAACCGGCTGGCCCTGGACAACAACGAGCAGGCCAAGCGCTACCTCGACCTGCTGAACGAACTGCACGCCGAGTACAACCAGCTCGACAGCGGCTACGCCAATGTCGTCACCCGCGAATTCAAGGACTACGAACCGATCATGCAGGAGGTGCACGCCGACAGCGACGCCTACTACCGCCTGCACGACGCCATCATGCGCACGCCGATCACGCCCTGCGCGGCGACCCCCTAGCCGAAGAGGACGCTGGCCCCCTCGTCGGCGTTCGACGCGCCCTGGCGCATCCAGCCGAACAGCTCGCGGCCGAAGCCGTGGGTGGCGCTGTGGCGGCGGGCCGGCTCCCGGGCCATCAGGTTGTCGACCTTGATCTCGAGCCGCCCCGCCTCGGCGTCCAGCCGGATCACGTCGCCGTCGCGGACGTAGGCCAGGGGGCCGCCGGCCGCCGCCTCGGGCGTCACGTGGATGGCGGCCGGCACCTTGCCGGACGCGCCGCTCATCCGCCCGTCGGTGACCAGGGCCACCTTGCGCCCCCGGTCCTGCAGGATGCTGAGCGTCGGCGTCAGGCTGTGCAGCTCGGGCATGCCGTTGGCCTTGGGCCCCTGGAAGCGGACCACGGCGATGAAGTCGCGGTCGAGCTCGCCGCGCTGGAAGGCGGCCAGCAGGTCGTCCTGGTCGTCGAACACCAGGGCCGGCGCCTCCACCGTAAGGTGCTCAGGCTTGACCGCCGAGGTCTTGATCACCGCCCGGCCGAGGCCGCCGGTCACCAGCCGAAGCCCGCCCTCGGCCTGGAAGGGGTCGTCCACGGGGCGCAGGATGTCCGGCGCATGGGTGACGGCGGCGCCCTCACGCCAGACCAGCTCGCCGTCCTGCAGGAACGGCTCGGTCTGATAGCGGCGCAGGCCGGGGCCGGCGATGGTGGCGACATCGTCGTGGGCCAGGCCGGCGTCCAGCAGCTGGCGGACCACGAAGGCCATGCCGCCGGCGGCGTGGAAGGCGTTCACGTCCTCCGACCCGTTGGGATAGACCCGCGCGATCAGCGGCGTGACCCGCGACAGGTCGTCGAGATCCTCCCAGGTCAGCAGCACGCCCGCCGCCCGCGCCATGGCCACCAGGTGCAGGGTGTGGTTGGTCGAGCCGCCCGTGGCCATCAGGCCGGCGATGGCGTTGACGATGCTCTTGACCCCGACCACCGCGCTCATCGGCGTGTAGTCGTTGGTCGAGCGCGAGATCTGCACCGCCCGCTTGGGCGCGGCCGCCACCAGGGCGTCGCGGAGCTCGGTGCCTGGGTTGATGAAGGCCGAGCCCGGCAGGTGCAGGCCCAGCATCTCCATCAGCATCTGGTTGGAGTTGGCGGTGCCGTAGAAGGTGCAGGTTCCCGGCCCGTGGTAGGACTTCATCTCGCTGTCGAGCAGCTCGTCGCGGGTCGCCTTGCCCTGGGCGTAGAGGGCGCGGACCGCGGCCTTCTGGGCGTTGGGAATGCCCGAGGTCATCGGCCCCGCCGGCACGAAGATCACCGGCAGATGGCCGAACGCCAGGGCGCCGATGGTCAGGCCGGGCACGATCTTGTCGCACACGCCCAGCATCAGCGCGGCGTCGAAGGCGTCATGGGTCAGGGCCACCGCCGTCGACATGGCGATGACGTCGCGGGAGAACAGGCTGAGCTCCATCCCCGGCCGTCCCTGGGTGACGCCGTCGCACATGGCCGGCACGCCGCCGGCGTACTGGGCCGTGGCCCCCACCTCGCGCGCCGCGGCCTTGATGATGGCCGGATAGCGCTCCAGCGGCTGGTGGGCCGAGAGCATGTCGTTGTAGGCCGAGACGATGCCGATGTTGGGGGCGTTGGGGTTGCGCAGGGCGGCCTTCACGTCGCCCGGCTCGGCGGCGAAGGCGTGGGCCCAGTTGGCGCAGGAGAGCTTGCCCCGGGCCGGGCCGGAGTCGGCGGCGGCGTTCATCCGGTCCAGATAGTCGGCGCGGCTGTCGCGGCTGCGTTCGGCGATCCGCTCGGTGACCTCTGCGGTGACGGGATGCATGTCGGGCTCCTACTCGTCCAGCCAGGCGCGGCCCGATCGCTCCAGCAGGGCGAAGGCGCCTGCCGGGCCCCAGCTTCCGGCCGCATAGGGACGCGGCGCCTGGCCGGCGTCGGCCCAGCTGTCGGCGACGCCGTCGATCCAGGCCCAGGCCAGCTCCACCTCGTCGCGGCGCACGAACAGGGCCGGGTTGTTGGCCAGGACGTCCAGCAGCAGGCGCTCGTAGGCGATCCGCCGCCGCCCGCCGTCGTCCAGCGAAAGGCTGAGCGGCAGGGCCTGCAGGCGCGAGCCGGTGAGGCCGGGCCGACGGTTCATCAGCAGCAGGGAGATGTCTTCCTTGGGCTGCAGGTCGATGACCAGGCGGTTGGCGGTCAGGTCGTTGTCGGCCGAGGCGCCGAAGATGGAGTGCGGCAAGGGCTTGAACTGGATGGCGATCTGGGTGCGCCGCTCGGGCAGGCGCTTGCCGGTGCGCAGGAAGAACGGCACCCCCGCCCAGCGCCAATTGTCGATGTCGGCGCGCAGGGCCACGAAGGTCTCGGTCTGGCTGGCCCCGCCCCGCTCCTCCTCGTAGGACTTGCAGGTCTTGCCCTCGACGACGCCGCCCTTGTATTGGCCGCGCACGGACATCTGCTGGGCGTCATGGCGAGTGAAGGGACGCAGGCACTTGAGCACCTTGACCTTTTCGTCGCGCACCGAGTCCGCGCCGGCGTCGGCGGGCGGCTCCATGGCGATCAGGGTCAGGAGCTGCAGCATGTGGTTCTGGACCATGTCCCGCAGCGCGCCGTATTCGTCGTAGTAGGGCCAGCGGTCGCCCACACCTTCGGTCTCGGCCACGGTGATCTGCACGTGGTCGATGGCGAGGTTGTTCCACAGCGGCTCGAACAGGGTGTTGGCGAAGCGCAGGGCCAGCAGGTTCTGGACCGTCTCCTTGCCCAGGTAGTGGTCGATCCGGAAGACCCGGTTCTCCTCGAACACCTCGGCCACCTCGGCGTTGATGGCGCGGGAGGTTTCCAGGTCGTGGCCCAGGGGCTTTTCGAGCACGATGCGGCAGTCGCCGCAGGCCAGGCCGCTCTCGTCCAGGGCCCGGCAGACGGCGCCGTAGAGGCTGGGGGACAGGGCCAGGTAGTAGGCGGTCGAGGCGCCGGCGATCAGGCCGGACAGGTCCTTGAGCCCCGCGCCGCGGGTGACGTCGGCGGCGCAATAGTCCAGGCGGGCGGCGAAGCGGGTCCAGACCGCCTCGTCGACGCCTTCCGGCCGCTTGTCCATGATCTCGCGCACCAGGGCGACGAAGGCGTCGCGGTCCATGGCCGAGCGGGCCGAACCGATGATCTTCAGCCCCTCCGGCAGCAACCGGTCGACGTCCAGGAAATACAAGGACGGCAGCAGCATGCGGGCGGCGAGGTCGCCGGTGGCGCCGAAGATGACGATGCGTTGGATCTGGGCGGAGGGCTCACTCATGGCGCGTGAACGCATGCCCGGCGTGCGCCGTTTCGTCCAGCCCGAAGTGACGCGACGTCAGTCGTCAAAGGCCGAATAGACCAGCGTGCGCAGCTCGCGCCGGATGGGATAGGTGCTGGAGGGCATCAGCTGGGTCATGAACACCACCACCAGTTCCTCGGCCGGATCGACCCAGAAGGCCGTCGAGGCCGCGCCGCCCCAGTAGTACTCGCCCTTGCTGGACGAGATCAGAGCCTTGGCCGGGTCGAGGTTCACCGCGAAGCCCAGGCCGAAGCCGATGCCGGCGTTGGTGGCTTCCGAGAACAGCGAGCGCGACATCTGGGTCAGGTCCTGTCCGCCGGGCAGGTGGTTGGCGGTCATCAGGGCGATGGTCTTGCGGCTGAGGTAGCGCGTGCCGTTCAGCGTGCCGCCATTCAGCAGCATCTGGCTGAACTTGAGGTAGTCGGCCGCCGTCGAGACCAGGCCGCCGCCGCCGGAGTAGAAGCTGGGCGGCGCCAGGTAGCTGCTCTTCTTCGGATCGTCCTGCAAGGCCAGTTCGCCCTTGGGGCCGCGGGCGTAGCAGGCGACGAAGCGGTCGGCCTTGTCGGCGGGCACGTGGAAGTCGGTGTCGGTCATGCCGAGCGGCGCGATCAGGCGGGTGCGCAGGAAGTCCTGGAAGGGCATTCCCGAGACCACCTGCACCAGGTAGCCGACGACGTCGGTGGACACCGAATAGTTCCAGGCCTCGCCCGGCGAGAACTCCAGCGGCAGCTTGGCCAGCTCGGCGATCATGCCCTCCAGCGGCAGCTTGGAATCGACGCCGCCGAAGGCCGCCTTGCGATAGGCGGCGTCGACGTTGGTGCGGTTCTGGAAGCCATAGGTCAGGCCGGAGGTGTGGCGCAGCAGGTCGACCACCTGCATGGGCCTGGCCGGACGGCGGGTCATGAACACCGGGGCGACGCCGGCCTCGAACACGCCCAGGTCCTTCCAGGCGGGGATGAACTTCTCCACCGGGTCGTCGAGGGCGATGGCGCCTTCCTCGACCAGCATCATCAGGGCCACCGAGGTCAGGGGCTTGGTCATCGAGTAGATGCGGAAGATGGAGTCTTCCTTCAGCGGCGTTCCGCGCTCGACGTCGGCCTGGCCGACAACGCCGAGGTGGGCGATCTCGCCCTTGCGCGCGACCAGGGTCAGGGCGCCCGGCAGCTTGCCGGCGTCGACGTAGCGGTCCTTGAGGAACTGGTCGATCCGGGCGAGGCGCGCACGGGAAAGGCCTACGGTTTCGGGCTTGGTCATCGGTCGCCTCCGGGAGCTCGGGCTGACGGTTCCGGCGTCGCCCCTTGGCCCCTAGGCAAGCCCACAAAGGGCCGGCGCGTCAACGACGGATGACTTGCGACGGCGACATCCCGAGTTTTCAAATTTTCATTCAAACAAGCGTTCGCCCCGGTTGCGCCTTCCCCTAGGGCGCCGGATAATGCCGCCATCAAGAACGAAACATTGCAGGCGCCGCCGGAAAGCCGGGGCGTGAAGGGAGACGATTTATGGCTTGGGATTTTGAAACCGACCCGGAATTTCAGAAGAAGCTCGATTGGATCGAGGAGTTCATGGAGGAGAAGGTCGAACCCCTCTCCAACCTCGGCCGAAACCTGATGGTCCCGGGAGCGCGGGAAAAGTTCATCAAGCCGCTCCAGGAAGAAGTGAAGGCGCAGGGCCTGTGGGCCTGCCACCTGGGCCCCGAACTGGGCGGCCAGGGCTTTGGCCAGCTCAAGCTGGGCCTGATGAATGAAAAGCTGGGCCGCAACGGCCTCGCCCCCTCCATCTTCGGCTGCCAGGCGCCCGACACCGGCAACGCCGAGATCATCGCCCACTACGGCACCCCCGAGCAGAAGGAAAAGTGGCTGTGGCCGCTGCTGAACGGCGACATCCGCTCGGCCTTCTCGATGAGCGAGCCGGCCGGCGGCTCGGACCCCACCACCTTCAAGACCCGCGCCGAGCTGAAGAACGGCAAGTGGGTGATCAACGGCGAGAAGTACTTCTCCTCCGGCGGCTACGGCTCGACGATCCTGATCGTCTACGCGGTCACCGACCCGGACCATAAGGACATCCACCAGCGCACCTCGATCTTCATCGTCCCGACCAAGACGCCGGGCGTGGAGATCGTGCGCGGCATCGGCGTCGGCGCGGGCGAAGGCGGCGGCCACGCCTACATGCGCTACACCGACGTGGAAGTCGGCCCCGAGGCCCTGCTGGGCCCGCGCGGCGGCGCCTTCCTGATCGCCCAGACCCGCCTGTCGGGCGGCCGGGTGCACCACGCCATGCGCACCGTCGGCGCCTGCCAGCGCGCCTTCGATCTGATGTGCCGCCGGGCGGTGTCGCGCCAGACCCGGGACGGCCGCCTGGCCGACCTGGCGGTGGTGCAGGAGCAGATCGCCGACTGCTGGATCCAGCTGCAGTCGTTCCGCCTGCTGGTGCTGCGCACCGCCTGGCTGATCGACAAGCACAAGGACTACAACATGGTCCGCAAGGACATCGCCGCCATCAAGGTGGCCATGCCCAAGGTCTATCACGACATCGCCACCACGGCCGCGCACCTGCACGGCGCCATGGGCGTCTCCAACGAGATGCCGTTCATGGGCATGGTGACCTCGGCCCTGGTCATGGGCATCGCCGACGGCCCCACCGAGGTCCACAAGACCACGGTCGCCAAGCAGGTGCTCAAGGACTACCGGCCCGACCAGGACCTGTTCCCGAACTACCACCTGCCCAAGCTCAAGGAAGCGGCGCTCGACAAGTACGGCGCCGCCATCGAAGAGCTTAAAGCCCAGGTCGCCAAGGCCCGGGAAGACGCCTGATCCGCAAGGAACTCTCGCTTCATGACGACTGACGTGCGTAACGAGGAGGCGGCTGCGGCCGCCTCCTCTCCGTTTCCGGCCGGCTGGCCGGTGATGACCATCGCCGAGGCCCACGCCCGCCTCACCGCCCCCGGCCAGCGCTTCGAGACCGAAGAGCGGATCATCCGGGGCGTCCCCACCAAGGTCTGGAAGAACTGCCCGCCGACGCTGCGGGCCGTGTTCCAGAACAGCCTGGCCTTCGCGGATCGCGAGTTCGTGGTCTACGAGACCGACCGGGCCACCTATGGCGCCTTTCACAAGGCGACCATCGCCCTGGCCCGCGAGCTGACAGCGCTGGGGGTCGAGAAGGGCGACCGCGTCGCGGTGATCATGCGCAACCTGCCCGAATGGCCGGTGGCCTTCTTCGCCGCCGCCGCCATCGGGGCGATCGTGACGCCCCTGAACGCCTGGTGGACCGGCCCCGAGCTGGAATACGGCCTGACCGATTCCGGGACCAAGGTGGCCATCGTCGACGCCGAGCGCCTGGAGCGCCTGGCCGAGCACCTGCACAACTGTCCGGACCTGAAGGCGGTGTTCGTCACCCGCGAGGCCGACGAGGTGGCCCACCCCCTGGTGCGCAAGCTGGAAGACCTGCTGGGGGCGGTGAACGACTGGGGCAAGCTGCCCGACGCGGCCCTGCCCGAGGTCGAGATCGGCCCCGAGGACGACGCCACCATCTTCTACACCTCCGGCACCACGGGAAAGCCGAAGGGGGCGCTGGGCACCCAGCGCAACATCACCACCAACATCTTCACCGCCGGGGCCGCGGCGGCGCGCGGCTTCCTGCGGCGCGGCGAGCCCGCGCCCGACCCTGACGATCCGAACCTGCCCCAGCGCGTCACCCTGCTGGTCGTGCCGATGTTCCACGTCACCGGCTGCAACGCCACCACGGTCCCGACCGTCAACGCCGGCGGCAAGCTGGTGCTGATGCGCCGCTGGGACGCCGAGGAAGGCATGAAGCTGATCGAGCGCGAGCGGGTCACGGCCACCGGCGGCGTGCCGACCATCGCCTGGCAGCTGATCGAACACCCGGCGCGCGAGAAGTACGACCTGTCGTCCCTGCAGGGGGTGTCCTATGGCGGCGCGCCGTCGGCCCCCGAGCTGGTGCGCAAGATCGGCGAGACCTTCAAGGGCTCCATGCCCGGCCAGGGCTGGGGCATGACGGAGACCAGCGCCACCTTCACCTCGAACATGGGCCTCGACTACATGCGCCGGCCCGACAGCTGCGGCCCGGCCGCGGCGGTCTGCGAGATGAAGATCATGACCGTCGAGGGCGATCGCGAACTGCCGCGCGGCGAGGTCGGCGAGCTGTGGGCCAAGGGGCCGATGATCGTGAAGGGCTACTGGAACAAGCCGGAAGCCACGGCCCAGACCTTCGTGGACGGCTGGGTCAAGACCGGCGACCTGGCCCGCATGGACGAGGAAGGCTTCTGCTTCATCATCGACCGGGCCAAAGACATGCTGATCCGCGGCGGCGAGAACATCTACTGCGTGGAGGTGGAGAACGTCCTCTATGAGCACCCCGCGGTGATGGACGCGGCCATCGTCGGCATTCCGCATCGCACGCTGGGCGAGGAGCCGGGCGCGGTGGTGACCCTGAAGCCCGGCGCCAGCGCCACCGAGCCGGAGCTGCGGTCCTGGGTGGCCGAGCGGCTTGCGGCGTTCAAGGTCCCGGTGAAGGTGGTGTTCTGGCCCGAGACCCTGCCGCGCAACGCCAACGGCAAGATCATGAAGTCTGACCTGAAGAAGGTGTTCGAGGCCGCCGACGCCTGAACCGCGGGCGCTGGCGGACAACTGGGCTTCGCTCACGCGGCAAGACAAAGCCGCGCGGGCGAGGCTATAGAAACCTGCAAACCGGTCGCAGCCGCTTGGGGGAACCAGGGTTTGAGTATGTCTGACGGGCGCCGCCCCTTCATCGTCGGCCTGGGCGGCACGGTGCGTTCCTCCTCCTCCAGCGAGAAGGCCCTGCGCAAGGCGCTGGAGGCCGCCGAGGCCGCCGGGGCGACGACGAAGCTGTTCGACGGGCCGTTCCTGACCGGCCTGCCGATCTACAATCCCGCCGAGCCGGACAACGGCGCGGCCGCCGACTTCCTGAAGGCGGTGAGCGACTGCGACGGGGTGATCGTGGCCAGCCCCGGCTATCACGGGTCGATCTCGGGCCTGGTCAAGAACGCCCTGGATACGCTGGAGGGGCTGCGCGAGGACAAGCGCCCCTATTTCGACGGCCGGGCCGTGGGCCTGATCGTGGCGGCCGACGGCTGGCAGGCGGCGGGGTCCACCCTGGCGGCCCTGCGCGGCATCATCCACGCCATGCGCGGCTGGCCGACCCCGCTGGGCGCCACCCTGAACAGCGCCCAGGGTCTCTATGACGAGGCCGGCGCCTTCAGGGATCCGCGCGACGCCTGGCAGGTGGCCACCGTGGCCCAGCAGGTGGTGGAGTTCGCCCGCCGCTGGGACGGCTAGGCAAGCCCGCACCCCCGTCGCGGTGAAGGTCGGTCCCGGTGCGAATCCGCCGGGAGCCCCGCCAAAATCTCCGTAAATCACCGTTGATACGGTGGCCGCCCCCCGCCCCGGCGAAACGGGTGAGGCGGGCGGCGTCGGGCATGGCGCGGTCCAGGCGGCGTCATCGATCAAACCGGTACAAATCAGGAACATTCGCCGGCGTGTCAAGCCCGGGCGACACGAGCCGGTGGGGCCGGAAGACTATTGGGGCCGCAGACCCGTCAGCATGGGCCGCGCATAGAGGTCGACCAGCTTGTCGGCGGTGACGCCGCCCAGCAAGACCGGCAGGTCGGCGGCGGCGTTGAGGCCGGCGTTGAACATCTGGGCGGCGATGAAGGGGTCGACGGGCCGCACCGAGCCCTCGGCGATCCCGTCCGAGATCATCCGGGCCCAGCGTTCGGAGAGCTGGTTCGACAGGGCCATCATCTCCACCCGCATGCCCTCCGGCAGGGCGCTGAGGGCCGAGGAGCGCAGCAGCGGCCCCTGGGGCGACAACTGGAACTCCATCAGGGCGGCGGCGGCGGACGACAGCCGCGTCCAGGCGTCGGCGTCCAGGGTCAGGGCGGCGTCCTGGGCGTTGCGGACCGCCTGGAAGGACCGCCGGAAGCAGGACACCACCACGTCGTCCTTGGCGCTGTGGTGATGGTAGAACGAGCCCTTGGTGACCTTGAGCTCGGCCGAGATCTTGTCCACCGAGGCGCCGCGATAGCCCTGCTGGTTGATGAGCCGCGTGGCGGCCAGCAGGAAGGTCTCGCGCTGACCGCCGCCGGCGTCGGGGCCGATGGCGGCCGGGTCGAGCCGGCGGGGCGCCCAGGCCGCGCCGTCGGCCCCCAGCCCGTGCATCAGCAAGTCGTGCATGCGGTCGCGCAGGGCCGGGAAGTCCTCGGTCGGGTAGCGGTTCAGCCAGGCCTGCATCCAGTGCAGCTGCTCGAGCACCATCTGGGTGAAGGCCGTGTCCGGGGCCCGGCCGTGATCGGGGCCGGCGCCCAGCAGGTCGCGGACCGCGCGGAACAAGCCCAGATAGGCCTCGACCACCTGCAACCGGTGCTCGCCGGTCAGGGCGCGGATGTCGCTGAACACCGGGATCGGCGGCTCGTCGCCGGCCCGGATGCGGCCCTTCATGGCCAGGTAGAGATCAAGCAGGGCGTAGAGGCGGGCCTGCGGCGTCGGCTGCTGGGCGGCCTCCGCCGCCAGGGCCTCGATGCGCGCGATGCCCCCCATGAAGCAGGCGGCGGCCAGGTCTTCCTTCTTCTTGAAATAGTAGGTGACGCTGGTGGTGATCAGCCCGACCTTGCCGGCCACCGCGGCCAGGGTCATGCCCTTGACGCCCTCGTGGTTCAGCACCTCGGTGGCGGCGGCCAGGATGGTGTCGCGCTTGCGGCCGAACTTGGCGGTGACGACGACGGACCCATCGGGCATGCGCAGCGACCTCCGATCGTCCGTCAGGCCGCGGGACGCTTGGACGCCGCCATGACCTCGGCGGCTTCCGCGTCCTCTTCGGGCGGATCCATGGCGGGGGTCGACGACCCGGAGTCGGCGGCCTGGCCATAGGGCTGGCTGTGCAGCATGCGCGACTTGCGCCAATTTCCGAGACGGTAATAGAGCGCCGTCAGGCTGGCGGAGGTGATCGTCCCCATGGGGAAGCTCCACCAGATGGCGTCCTCGCCCAGGTAGGGCTTCAGCGCGATGGCGAAGGGAATGCGCACGGCGATCATCGAGGTCGCCAGGATCAGCAGCGGCACCCAGACCACGCCGGTGGAGCGCACGACGCCGGACAGGGCGAAGGTGATCGAGAAGATCACGAAGCCCCACAGCGACAGGATGTTGATGTGGTGCGCCTCGGCCAGGGCCGGGGAATCGCTGCGCAGCAGCAGGCTCAAAACCTGGTCGTTGAAGATGTAGAGCACGGTCGCCAGCGAGGCGCTGACCACCAGGCTGGAGATCACGCCCGAGCGGGCGATGCGGGCCACCCGGTCCCAGCGTCCGGCGCCGACGTTCTGGGCCGCCATGGACGAGATCGAGGCCCCCAGCGCCATGGTCGGCATCTGCAGGTAGCTCCAGATCATCGACGACATGGAATAGGCGGCCGAGGTGATGGCCCCGTACTGGTTGACCAGGAACAGCATGACGATGCCGGCCCCCGACATCACGAACATCTGGATGCCCATGGGAATGCCGCGGGTGATCAGGGACCGCATGATGTCGAAGTCGGGCTTGAGCAGGTGGAACTCGCCCGGCCGCAGCAGGAGGATGCTGTTCTTGCGGTAGAGGTGGGCGATCAGGAACACCAGGGAGACGCCCTGGCCGATCAGGGTCGAGGTGGCCGACCCGGCCACGCCCAGCCGGGGGAAGGGTCCGATCCCCAGGATCAGGAGCGGATTGAGGACCACGTCCAGGGCCACCGCCAGCAGCATGAACCAGAACGGGGTGGTGGAATCGCCCGCCCCCCGCTGGGCCATCTGCATGAAGGCGAAGAAGTACATGAAGGGCACGGCCGAGAAGGCGATGCGCAGGTAGGCGATGGCCCCGGCCCGCGCCTCCATGGGCGTGTCCATCAGGCTGAGGATGTGCGGGGCCAGGATGCCGCCGGTCAGCGCCAGGATCGAGGCCAGGACGAAGAAGAAGGTGGTGGCCGAGCCCATCACCTTCTTGACCTGGGCGAAGTTGCCCGCGCCCACCGACTGGGCCACCAGGATGTTGGCCGCCATGCTGACGCCGAAGATCGACCCCAGCATCAGCATCATCACCTGGTTGGAGTTACCCAGCGCGGTGACGCCCTGGACGCCGAGGGTGTGGCTGACCCAGATCTGGTTGGCGGTGAGGTTCAGCGACTGCAGGGCGTTGCCGCCCAGCACCGGCAGGGAGAAGACCAGCAGGGTGCGGGTGATCGGGCCTTCGGTGAGGTTGCGCTTGCCGCGCATGCCGGGATGGCCGCCCGACGGCGGACCGCCGCCAGGCCCGGCGGGCGGCCGGCCCTGCAGCGGCCTGGCGGCGCCGGACGACGGCTTGATGTCTTCGGAAGGAGTCTTGGCGTCCATCAGGCCGCGCCTGCGCACGCGCCGGCGGGTCGGCGCGAATCCGCGCGCGGCGAGCCCGGTGGAAAGCTAAGCCGAAGCAGGATCATCTCAAACTCCCGAAGGGCTCGCCGGGAAGAGCGAACCCCTTTCAAATCAGAATGTTGCGGGGAGGCGCACGATCCGGGCGGACCGCCGCGCCCGCCCCGGCGGCGCATGAAATGCCGCCCTGGAACGCGTCAATGAAGGCAGTGTCACATTCCGCGGCCGCCGCGTCGACCCTTGCGGGACCGCCGCGGCGCCGCAGGCGGCTCAAGCCGCGGGGTCGAGCGGCTGGCGCAGGGCCTCTTCGGCCACCTCGACGAAGGCCGCCGCGTCGGCGATCCGGCGCAGGTTGTCCTGATGCTTGGCGCGGTCGATCCGGTAGAAGAAGATCAGCGAGGTGGAGATCAGCATCAGGCCGATGACCACCGGCAGGTAGATGGTCGCCAGGTGGATCATGATCGACGGATCCACCGTCTTGGGCCGGCTGTCCGGCGACAGGCCCACATAGGTGAGCAGCAGCCCCGGCAGGATGGTGGCCATGCCGGTGGCGACCTTCTGCAGGAAGGTGTCGGCGGCGAACAGCAGGCCTTCGGAGCGCTTGCCGGTGCGCAGCTCGGTCTCCTCGACGATGTCGGCGATCATCGAGGTGACGATGATGAAACCCATCAGCGACAGGCCCACGACCATCATGTGATCGGCCAGCAGGAGGGCCACCAGGGCGGTGGAGCCGGGCGGCGGCATCAGGTCCAGCAGCCGGGCCGAGATCGGCGCGGCCAGGGTGACGATGGCGACGAAGAACAGGGTGATGCACACCGGCTTCTTGCCGAACCGGCGCGACAGCAGGGGCGCCAGGATCACGGCCGGGATCGCCGCGAACAGGGCCGACAGCTGGATCGTGCCGATCTGCTTGGCCCCCAGGCCCCACAGGAAGGTGTTGAAATAGGTGGTCAGGCCGCCGGAGAGGCCGACGGTGATGCCGAACAGCATGCCCGACGACGCCAGGACGACGAAGTTCGGGTTGGAGATGGTGGTCCAGATGTCGCCCAGGGTTTCGCCAAGGCTGGCCTTGCGGCGCTGAGGCGCGCGCAGGTTGGGGATCTGGTGGTGGGTGCCGAGGCTGGAGACGATGATCGAGGCGAACATGATGATGCCCACGGTCAGGGCCAGGGGCCCATAGCCGGCCTTGTAGAACTGGCCCGGCTCACCGTTGTGGGGTTTCAGGAAGACGTAGGCGGCCAGGAAGATGGCCAGGGCCTGGCCGACCGTCTGGAAGAAGTAGCGGAAGCTGAGCATGGTCGTGCGCCGGTCGTAGTCGGGCGCCAGCTCGGCCACGAGGGCGGTGTTGGGGATCTCGTAGAGGCTGATCATCAGCCGCGAGCCGATGGCCAGGACGGCCATGAACACCGCCAGCTCGACCTTCGACAGGCCCGCCGGCGGGTTCAGCATGAAGATCACGCAAAGGGCCACCGGCAGGGCCGAGAAGTACATGAACGGGTGGCGGCGGCCGAAGCGGGTGTGGGTGTTGTCGGAGATCAGCCCGACCATCGGATCCCACAGGGCGTCGATGACCACCGCGGCGCCGAGGGCCCAGCTCACCCAGTGCGCCGGCAGGCCCTCGATCTGGTTGTAGTAGAACAGCAGGGCGCCCAGGACCTGGATCTTGGCGCCGTAGGCGATGGAGCCGACGCCGTAGGCCAGCTTGGTCCCGAGGCTGACGTCCCGGGTCACGAGGGGTTCGGCGCTCACGAGACCGCGCGCTCCGGCGCGAATGACGCCCTGGCCATTGAAAATCTCCCTTTTGAAATCTGTTCTCGTTTTTTCTGAACTTTGATCATGTGCGTCCGGCGCGCCAGAGCTTTCGCGGCCGCCGGCCCTTAAACTTCGGTAAGCTCGGCCGTCCGTCGCGGCGCGGCCCTATCCGGCCGCGAAGGGATAGGGCGAGATCGACTTGGTGAAGTCGTCGACCGTCAGGGTGCGGCTCACCGGCTCGGCGGCGCGCTGCGGACAGGCGGGGCGCTCGCAGACGCGGCAGGCGGGGCCGATCTCGGTGACCACCGGATTGGCCAGGTCCAGGCCGCGCGCATAGATCAGCCGTCCGGCGTGCTTGAGCTCGCAGCCCAGGCCGACGGCCAGCTCGGAGTCCTCCTCGGCGTAGGGCGAAGCGATGCGCCAGACCGTCCGCGACAGGGTGAAGTAGCGCGCGCCGTCCGGCGTCTCGACGATCTGGGTGATGATCTTGCCGGGGGTGCGGAAGGCCGAGTGGATCTTCCACCGCGGGCAGGTGCCGCCGAAGCGCGAGAACGGGAAGGCCGCGCCGGCGAAGCGCTTGGAGATGTTGCCGGCCGAATCCACCCGCAGCATGAAGAAGGGCACGCCCCGGGCCGTGGGCCGCGAGAGGGTCGTCAGGCGGTGGCAGACCTGCTCGAAGCTGGCGCCGAAGCGGGCGCGCACCAGGGCGATGTCGTACTGGGTCTTCTCGCAGGTGTCGCGGAAGGTCTCGTAGGGCATCATGGCCGCCGCCGCGAGGTAGTTGGCCAGCGACACCTTGAGCAGCCGCCGGGTGGGGCCCATGGGCGCGCCGGAGCGCTCGACCATGGCGTTGAGGTCGTCGTCGCGCTCCAGAAGGGCGAGCTGGTAGGCGATGGAGAAGGCCCGCCCCGGCCCGCCCAGCAGTTCCGACAGCATCAGCCGGCGGCGGTGGTGGTCGTAGCGGCGGATGGAGTCGGGCAGCACCTCCATCGGCAGCACCCGCACCTGCACCCCATGCCGCTCGGCCAGGCGGTTGCGCGCCGAGGTGACGAAGCCCTGGACTTCCGGCTTCAGCTCGGCGGCCAGGGTCTCGCCCATTTCGTCGAGGTCGGGGAAGAAGTTGCGCTGGCTCTGGATGTAGTCGCGCACCCAGTCGGAGGGCGTCAGGGCCGGCCCCGGCCCCTGCCCGTCCTCGCTGCGGTCGAAGGCGCCCAGGTCCGACAGGCGGCGTCGGTCGTCGTAGGCGCGGTAGAGGCGCACGATGGCGTCGGCCACCCCCGGCGCGTTCTCGGCCACCTCGGCGATCTCGTGGCGCGGGATGCCGAGATCGCGAAACAACTGGTCGGCCAGCACCTCCGACAGGTCCTGGGCGCCGGCGGCGTCCTGGTCGGCCGACAGGCTGCGCACGTCGATGTCGTAGACCTCGGCCAGGCGCAGCAGCACCTGCGCCGTCACCGGGCGCTGGTTGCGCTCCAGGTGGTTCAGATAGCTGGGCGAGACGCCCAGATCCTCGGCCATGCGCGACTGGGTCAGGCCCAGGTCGCGGCGCAGGCGCTTGAGACGGACGCCGAGGAAGAGCTTGCGTTCGGGAGCGAGGGCCATGCGGACACTCTGTCGCGTTTTGACAGATGTGACAATGTCGCGCTGTTACAAGATGGCCTTCTCTCAAGCGATCCTTTCTTCCACAAGGGATTTTCCCAGACTATCGGTCAAAACCACACAAGGCCGTCGCGGGACGGCCTGAGGAGCCCGAATAGGATGACGAAGGAACGGTTCTGGGTCCTGGGCGGCGAATACGCCTGCCTGAAGTTCGAACGGCTGAAGGACGGCACGCAGCAGATGCTGGGCCCCTTCGAGACGCGCGACGAGGCCTCCGCCGTATGGAAGCGGGTGTCGGCCGAGAACTCCAGCCGCGCCAACGCGCGCTTCTCGATCGCCGCCGAACGCCTGCGCCTGCCGGGCTGATCACGAGTTACTGGTGGCGGCTGGGCCGCCGCCTTTTTTATGCGAAAGCCCCTCGCCGCCGGCGGGGGGCTTTTTTCGTTGCGGAGGTCTTCCTCAGACCAGTTCCACCGCCATGGCCACCGCCTCGCCGCCGCCGATGCACAGGGAGGCCAGGCCGCGCCTGGCGTCGCGGGCCTCCAGGCCGGCCAGCAGGGTGGCCAGGATGCGGGCGCCCGAGGCGCCGATGGGATGGCCCAGGGCACAGGCGCCGCCGTTGACGTTCAGCTTGTCGTGCGGAATGGCCAGGTCGCGCATGGCGATCATGGCCACCACGGCGAAGGCCTCGTTGACCTCGAACAGGTCGACGTCGTCGACGCTCCAGCCGGCGCGGGCCAGGGCCTTTTGCATGGCCGGGACCGGGGCGGTGGTGAAGAGGCCCGGTTCGTGCGCGTGGGCGCCGTGGCCGGCGATGCGGGCCACGACCTTGAGGCCCAGCTTCTCGGCCACCGAGGCGCGGGTCAGGACCAGGGCCGCCGCGCCGTCGGAGATCGAGGAGGCGTTGGCGGCGGTGATGCCGCCGTCCTTGGCGAAGGCGGGTTTGAGGGTGGGGATCTTGGCCGGGTCGGCCTTCAGCGGCTGCTCGTCGTCGCTGACCGTCTCGACGCCCTTGCGGCCGGCGATCTCGACCGGGACAATCTCGCGGCGGAAGGCGCCGCTCTCCACCGCCCGCTTGGCGCGCGCCAGGCTCTCGATGGCGTAGGCGTCCATGTCGGCGCGGGTGAACTGGTAGGCCGCGGCGGTCTCTTCCGCGAAGGCGCCCATCAGCTTGCCGGGATCATAGGCGTCCTCGAGGCCGTCCAGGTACATGGAGTCCATCACCCGGTCGTGGCCGATACGCGCGCCGCCGCGATGCTTGCCCAGCAGGTAGGGGGCGTTGGTCATGCTCTCCATGCCGCCGGCGATGATGATGTCTGCCGAACCCGCGGCCAGGGCGTCGTGGGCCAGGATCGCCGCCTGCATGCCCGAGCCGCACATCTTGTTGACGGTGGTCGCCTCCACCGACTTGGGCAGGCCGCCCCCGAGCGCCGCCTGGCGCGCCGGCGCCTGGCCGAGACCGGCGGGCAGGACGCAGCCCATGACGATCTGATCGATGGCCTCGGGCGAGACGCCGGACCGCTCGACGGCCGCCTTGACCGCCGCGGCGCCGAGTTCGGTGGCCTTGGCCCCGGAAAGCGAACCCTGGAAGCCGCCCATAGGCGTGCGGGCGTAGGCGGCGATGACGATGGGATCGGCGGACATGGCTTGGAACACTCCTTGGCTGGCGCGCCCGCGATGTGCGCCGCCGAAGGCGTCCGCGCAAGCGCTGGCCCGGCCTTGCATGTAGGTTGCTTTTGACTACCCGGCAAGCGGGTCCAGAAAGGCAATGCTTGCCTTCCCCCGCGTTGGGCCGCACCTTAGGCGCATGGGCCGCACCGCCGACTATTCCAAGGAAACCTGTTCCGTCGCCGGAGCGCTTTCGGTGGTGGGCGATCCCTGGACCATGATCATCCTGCGCGACGCCTTCGCCGGCGTGCGGCGCTTCGACGACTGGCAGGCGCGCCTGGGCGTGGCCCGCAATGTCCTGGCCGCGCGGCTGAAGAGCCTGGTGGCGTTCGGGGTGATGGAGACGCGGCTCTATTCCGAGCGGCCGCCGCGCCACGAATATGTTCTGACGGCCAAGGGCCGCGACCTGCTGCCCGTGCTCTTGACCCTGAAGGCGTGGGGCGACCGCTATGTCTATGGCGAGTGCGGCACGCCGGTTCCGCTGATCCATAGCTGCGGCGCCGAACTGCAGCCGCGCCTGGTCTGCGACGCCTGCGGCCAGACCGTCACCGGAACCGACCTGCGCGCCGCCGAACGCAACGAGACGGCGCCGCCCCTGGGCGAGGTGCTGGCGGGGGAATAGGCGCTCGGAAAAGTCTTCGTCGCCGATCGATGTGACGACGAAACCGAGGCTTCCAGATCAGCGCGATGCGTGCGCGCTTGGCACAGTGACGTCGCAGACGAGAAGGGTCGCGCTGGGATTCGCGGCGATCTCGGCGGGGTCGTGGCTGGCGGACGCGCAAATGAACAGGCGTCGCCCGTCCGCGCCGCCGAGCATGACGGCATAGGCGTTGCTGTCCAGCTCGATCCGATCGGTGACGGCGCCGCCCTCGCGCACGCGCAGGACGGCCGGTCCGCCCGCGGGGTTGGCCACCCAGATCGCGCCTTCCGCATCCAGGCAGATGCCGTCAGGCCGCACGCCCTCGGGCAGTTCGGCGTAGACGCGTCGATTGCTGAGGCCGCCCTCGGCGGTGAGGTCGAAGGCGGTCAGGCAGCCGCCGTCGGTTTCGGCGATGATCAGGGTCTTGCCGTCGGGCGTGATGACCAGGCCATTGGGGAACCGCAGTCCCTCCGCGACCTTGGCGACCCCGCCGCCAGGGTCGATCCTGGCGATGACGCAAGAGTCTGAGGGCTCGGCCTCGGGAATCCAGAAGTTGTACCCGATATCGCTGACAAAGGTCCGATCCCGCCCATCGACGATCGCGTCGCTAAGGCAGAAGACAGCCTGGTCGGAAAGGTCTGCGATGGGGTCGAGCCGGCCGCCACGCCAGGAATACATCCTCAGTTTCAGGGCGTCGCTGAACACAACGGCGCCGTCGCTGCGAAAGCCCAGCCCGTTCGGCTTGAACGGCAAGGCGATCTCCGTGCGCAGATCGCCGCTCAGGCTGACCGACTTGATCGCGCAGTCATGGATGTCGATGAACCAAAGCCGATCGCCACGCCAGCGAGGGCTCTCGCCAAAGCGTAGGCCGCGCCCCGGGCCAACCAGCACCTCCGGCTTGAGTGAGATCATGGCCCCGCGCCCTTCCCTGATCCGCGACGGCCGACCGCCGGGTCGGTCTGTCGATGTCGGCGAAATCGACTTCGCCTCGCCTACAACTGAGTGACGACTCAATTAAGTGGTTGCTCAGTTGAGGTCAAGCCGTCATGAAGGCCTGACATGACGCCCCCAAGACCCATGGTTCCAGGCACCACCGACCCGCCCGGCCGCACGCGTGGCGTCTCGAAAAATACCGCCGAAGCCCGACGCAAGCTGATCGCGTCCGCCATCATGCTCTTCGGCCGGCAGGGCTTCGCGGCCACCTCGACCGAGGAGATCGCCGAACAGGCGGGCTATGGCCAGGCCACCATCTTCTTCCACTTCAAGACCAAGGCGGGACTTCTGGAAGCCTGCTTCGACCACACGCTGGAACGCGCGCGATCCGTGGTGGTCCCATCAGATCATTCCGGCGTCTTGGACCTGGTGCGCCGGCTCGACCAGGCGTTCGACGAGGCGCCGCTGGCCGACTTCTTCGCCAGGATGATGGCCGAACTGTCCGGCAACCCAAGGTTCGGCCCGATCTACGCCGCCTTTCACATGCACCTGCGCGACCTGATGGAGGCCGAGCTGGCGCGAGAGTCCGGAGCGGCGCGAGAAGCCTGCACCCACGCCGCCGCCGCCGTCATGAGCATGATGGTGGGCGTACACGCCGAGCACCGCATCGCTCCCGGGCGTTTCTCGCGCGCCGAATACGGCGAGATGCTGCTGTCGGTCGCGTCGCTGATCCTGAACGACCTGAAGCGTCGGAACGCCTGATCCATGACCGCGGCGCCGAACGCAACGAGACGGCGCCGCCCCTGGGCGAGGCGCCGGCGGGGGAACAGGGCCGGCCGAGGCGTCGGGCCTGCGTCTAGAAGTTGCGCTCCTGGAACATTGTGGCTTAGCCTCCCCTGACACCCGCGCCGTCGAGGTCCGGGTCACTTTGGGGGGAATTCGATGGCGCATGGAACACGCGCGACCGGCGTGCGCGGAACCTGGCTGGGCTGGGCGACGCGAGTCCTCATGGCGCTGGCGCTCGTCGGCTGGGCGGGCGCGGCCAGCGCCGCGATGTACATCGGCAATGGACTGACCGAGGTGAAGGCGGAGGACCGCGCGAAGGTCGCCCATCCGCAGCCGGTGCAGCTGCTTTTCATCTTCCAGACCAAGGGCGCGCCCAACGCCCAGGCGACCAAGCTGGTAAAGCAGAACGTCATCGACACGGTGAAGGCCAGCGGCCTGTTTTCCGAGGTGTCCGAAGCCCCGGCGGCCAATGGCGCCATCCTCAGCGTGGTGATCAACAACGTCGTCGATCCGGACGAGATGCGGAAGGCCGAGGGCAAGGGCGTGCTGACCGGCGCGACCTTCTTCGTGGCCGGCACCAATGTGACGGACCACTACGTCTCCACGGTGGACTATGTGGCCGGCCCCAGCGCGGCGAAGATCAGCAAGTCGGCCAAGCAGATCCTGATCACCCAGATCGGCATGATCAACTCCGCCCCGCAAGACGCGGTGAAAGTGGGCAACGCCAAGGCTGCGATCGCCGCCCTGGTCGCCCAGATCGTCGGCAATCCCTTGAACGAAGTCGGCAAGGACCCGGCATTCCCGGGCGCCGACACCTCCACAGCGGTCGCGGCGACCAACCCGGCCCCGCCGGCGAGCGATGCGGCGGCCGCCCCGGCTTCCGCGCCGCCCCCGACCAACGCCCCTTCCGCCGCGGCTCCAGGGACGCCGGCCCCGGCCGCGTCGCCGGCGAGCGCGCCCGCCCAATGATCCGCCCGATCCCCGCAGCGATCGGCGCCTGCCTGTTGCTGACCGCCTGCGCAGAGGCGCCGCTGCCCCCGCCCCAGGCGAACCTGGACACCATCCAGACCATCCGGGCCGCCAACCTGGCGGCGATGAGGGTGGGCGAATTCACCGCAGCGCCGGGAAAGCCCACCGAGATGGACAAGTCCGTCGCCGTCCGGGCCGGCGTCCAGCCGGCGCCCAACGGCTCCTTCGCGCGATATCTGGGCGATACGCTCGCCACCGAACTGAAGGCCGCCGGGCGGCTGGATGAAAGCTCCAGCCTGGTCGTCACCGGCGTCGTCACCGACACCCATGTCGACAGCGCCATGCCGACCGCTCATGCCTGGCTGGCGGCGCGCTTCAGTCTCGTCCGCGGCGGCAAGACGGTCTTCGACAAGACCCTGAAGGTGGACGCGAGCTGGGATTCCAACTTCGTCGGCGCGGTGGCGATTCCGGACGCCTTCAACCACTACAACGGTCTGTTCGACAAGCTTGCGGCGGCGCTGCTGTCCGACCCGGATTTCCAGGCCGCGGCGCGCCCGGGCTGATCAGCCCGCCGCCCGCGTCGAGGCGATGAAGCCGCCGCCCAGGACTCGGCTCGGGTCGGCGGGATCGTAGAGCGCGCAGGCCTGGCCGGGGGCGACGCCTTCCTCGGGCGCATCGAAGACCACCCGCGCCACGCCGTCCTCGAGCGCCAGGCGGCCGGGCGACGGTTCGCGGGTCGAGCGCACGCGCGCCAGCACCGGCTGGCCGGCCGCGGCCGCCGCTTCGATGGTGGGCTGGTCGCCCAGCCAGTTGGTTTCCTTGAGCGCCAGGGAGCCGGTCAGCAGCGCCTCGCGCGGGCCGACGATCACCTGGCGCCTGTCGGCGTCCAGGCGGACCACGAACAGCGGATCGCCCACGGCGATGTTGAGGCCCCGGCGCTGGCCGACGGTGTAGCGGGTGACGCCCTCGTGCCGGCCGAGGACCCGTCCGTCCAGGTGGACGATGTCGCCGGGGATGGCGCCCTGCGGCCGCAGCCGGTCGATGACCGTGGTGTAGCGGCCTTCCGGCACGAAGCAGATGTCCTGGCTGTCGGGCTTGTCGGCGACGCCGAGGCCGAGGGTGGCGGCGATGGCGCGCACCTGGGGCTTTTCGAGGCCGCCCAGGGGGAAGCGCAGGAAGTCGAGCTGCTCGCGCGTGGTGGCGAACAGGAAATAGCTCTGGTCACGGGCCGGATCGACGGCCCGGCGCATCGCGCCGCCAGCGCCCGCCGCGTCGCGGCGGACATAGTGGCCGGTGGCCAGGGCCTCGGCGCCCAGGTCGCGGGCGACGTCCAGCAGGTCGCGGAACTTGACCGTCTGGTTGCAGCGCACGCAGGGGATCGGCGTCTCGCCGCGCAGGTAGGCGTCGGCGAAGTCCTCCATCACCTCCTGGCGAAAGCGGCTTTCGTAGTCGAGGACGTAGTGGGGGATCCCCAGGGACTCCGCCGCGGTGCGGGCGTCGAGGATATCCTGGCCCGCGCAGCAGGCGCCCTTCTGCTTGACCGCCACGCCGTGGTCGTAGAGCTGCAGGGTGACGCCCACCACGTCATAGCCCGCCTGCTTGAGCAGGGCGGCGGTGACGGTGGAATCGACGCCGCCGGACATGGCCGCCACGATGCGCGTCCCCGCCGGCAGGCCCACGGCCTCGCGCACCAGGGCGTCCACCCGGGCGGTGTCCATGAGATCGGGGGAGTCGAGCGGCACGTCGCGGGGTCCTTGCTGGTCCAGCCGCGCTATTTAGTGCGCCGGCGCCGCGATGGCGAGGGCGCCCGCCGCCGCGTCGTCAGCCGGACGGCAGCAGGTTCAGCAGCGACGACGACTTCAGCGACGCAAACACCTGGGCGGCGGCCTGGACGGAAAACTGCGCCTGCTGCAGGTCCGACGCGGCCTTGGCGACGTCGACGTCGGTGATCTTGCCGACCAGCTCGGTCAGCATGGTCTGGCGGCTGGTGAGATCCTTGTTGGCGGAGTCCACCTGGTTCTGCATCAGGCCGTTCTGACCGGCGACGTTGGTCAGGTTCGTGCCTTCGGTGTCGAAACTGGCGATCTGGCCCTGCAGGAAGGTCGTCTGGGCCTGGGTCAGCTTGCCGGTGAACGGGCCGTTGGGACCCTGGTTGTAGGCCTCGATGGCCTGGAAGGCGTTGAACAGGTTCGTGCCCAGCTTGTCGGCCAGGAAGCCCGACTGGATGGTGGTGGATTCGTCGAGCTGGTTGGTGGTGACGTACTGGTCATTCTTGAAGAGGCTGGCGATCGAGGGCGCCGAGGTCAGGCTCGACAGGGACGTAGCGGTGACCGGCTGGGTGTTCACCTGGCCGCCGGCGAAGACGTAGCGGCCGTCGAACTTGGTGTTGAGCGCGCCGACGGCGTTCTGGAAGTAGCCTTGCAGCGCCTGCATCACCGTGTCGCCGCTGCCCGAGGCCAGGGCGTCCTTGATGGCCTGGCTGGCGCCGTTGGCGGAGTCGGCCATCTGGTTGAGCGCCAGGTCCTGGGTGGACAGCTTGTTGGACAGCACGTCGCTCTGGTCGAGGTAGCCGTTGACGGAACTCTGGACCGACTGCAGGGCGGCCAGGGTTTCCGCGCTGGCGGCGTAGCCTTTGAGGTCCGTGGCCTTCTTCTGGGACGACACCTGGGTTCCGGCGTCGATCTGGCGCTGCTGGGCGGCCATCAGGTTGTCCAGCACGGCGCTGTAGGCGTTGGCGGTGGCGATGCGGGTCATGGCTGGCTCACGTCATGTTCAGCAGGGCGTCGTACATGTCCTTGACCGCCTGAACGAGGCGGGCCGAGGCGCTGTAGGCCTGCTGGTAGGTGGTCAGGTTCACCAGTTCTTCGTCCAGGTTCACGCCCTCGACGGAGGCGCGGCGCGTGTCGGCCTCGGTCTTGACGGCGTCGGCGGCGGTCTTGGCGTCGTCGGCGGCGGCGGCCTTGCGACCGATCGAACCGCTGAACAGCGAGGCGTACTGGGTGGCGGAGGTGGCGATGGCGGCGAGATCGCCGGCGGCGCCGAAGTTCATGGTGGCCGACGAGGCCTTGGCCAGGGCCAGGGCGCCGGAATTGTCGCCCAGCGCCACGACCGGCTGGCTGGACGCCGCATTGGCCAGATTCAGCTTGGCCAGCGGCATCAGCATCGGATTGGCCTGGACGGCGGTGTTGAGCTGGAAGGTCCCCGCGCGGCTGGCGCGCTGGGCGGAGCCGATGCCGAACAGCTGGCTGACCGACGGACCGCCGACGCCGCGCTGGGTGTTGTCGTCCAGCACCGTCAGGGTGACGGCCCCCGGGGTCGTCGGCTGGAAGGTCAGCGTTCCCTGGCTGTCGAGGACGAACTGGCCGTACTGGCCGACCCCGCCCACCTGGGAATTGAGGGCCGAGATCAGGTTGCCCACCGTGCCGCCGGCGGGGACGGCGACCGAGATGTCGCGGGTCACCGAGCCCGGCGTCGCCGAGATGCGGAAGGTGATGGTGTCGCCGGGGGTGTAGCCGCTTTGGTCGCTGGCGGTCAGGCCCGTGGCGTAGTTGGTGATCCCGCTGGTGGTGATCAGGTCGTTGAGGCCGAAGAACTGGCTGAAGCCGCGGCCGGCCTTGCTGGAAGGCGTCGTCGGGTCGTCGGCGAGGGCCACACCGTTGGTCGCCGCGCTGGCGCTGATCGACAGAGCGCCGTTGTTGAAGCTGGCCGAGCCGAACCCGGCAAGGGCCGTGTTGAGGCTGGAGAGGAAGTTGGCCGGGGTGAACCCCGTGGCCGCGCCGCCGTTGACGCTCATGGTCCCGGCGGTGAAGTCGATGTCGACCTGCTCTTTCAACATGCCGCTGGAGTCGACGATGGCCAGCGACGTCTTGCCGCTGAAGTTGCCGATCGCCGTGGGCAGGTCCAGGCCTGTGTCGCGCCCGGACAGGGTGTTCGGCGGCGGCACGGCGGTGGCCGAGTTGGACGCCTGGTTGATGGCGTCGACGGTCTTGGAGACGAACTCGCCGAGCTGGTCCTGGATCGCCGGGAGCTGGTTCTGGCGCACGTCCAGCAGGCCGCGCAGCTCGCCATTGCTGATGGTGACGCCGGTGGACTGGGTGGAGCCGAACTGAGTCAGGCTGAGCACGCCCGCGCCGTTGCCCGAGGCGGTGTAGGCCACGGTCGCCGGGCCGCCGTCGCCGGCCAGCAGGTCGCCCGCATTGGTGCGCAGCACGACGCCGCCGCCCTGGCGAGGCGAGATCTTCACGTCGATCAGCCCCGACAGCTTGTCGATGAGCTGGCTCTGGGCGTCCATCGACCCGGTGGCGTCCGAGCCGTTGGACAGGGCGCGGGTGATGTCGATGTTCAGGCCGTCGATCTGGCCGAGCAGCTGATTGACCTGGTCGACGTCCGAGGAGATCTGGGTGTCGGCCTGCTGGGTGAAGCTCTGCAGCGAGCCGGAGATGCGCTGGGTGGCGTTCAGGAACTGGTTGACCTGATCGATCACCTGGCTGCGGTTGAGGCTGGACGCCGGGTCGTTGGCCGCCGCCGTGAAGGCGGAGAAGACGCTGTTGAGCTGGTTGAAGTAGCTGGTCGAGCTGCTGGGGTCGCCGAACACGGACTGAGCCTGGTCCAGAAGGTCGGCCACGGCCGCGGCGGACTTCGAACTGGCGGTGGCCGAGATGCTGGCCGCCTGCAGGTACTGGTCGGCGAGGCGCTTGACCTGGGCGACCGTGACGCCCGTGCCCATCCCCAGGACGGCCGACGAGCTCTGGTCGACGACCTTGCGCACATAGCCGGGCGTGTTCACGTTGGAGATGTTGTCGGAGACGGTGCTCAGGCCCGTCTGCGCCACCTGCATGCCCGCGGTGGCGATCGACATGATCGAGTTCAGCGACATGTCGGCAGGCTCCTACCGGCAATCTGGGGCGCGCGGATCGGCAGAATCTGCCCAACGACCGCAGCGGCGCGCCACCCTGAATTTGTCAAACCTTTGAATCGCATAGCTTTCTCGTACGGGTCACAAGAACCGTCGACATCCTCCAGGCAAGAGGGGCGCCAGAGTTGCGGCCCCGGCGCCGATGGCCCCCGGGGGTGAGCCCTTTGCCTATCGCCGCTCGGCAATTTCCGCCGCTCACGAACGGAGGGCCTTTCACGGAGACTGCGGAACCATTCTATTTTTCAACGTGTTAGAGGATTCCAGACGAGTTGGCGCGCCGGTTGCTTCAGCCGGTCCGAATGTCCGGCGCAGCAGGCGCCCTCGTCCTCTCTCCATCAGGCCCGCTCCCGCGCCATGTCGGCAGCCAACGCCCTTGCCTTCTCCGCCCAGACGGCGGCCGGAACGACCGGCGTCGGCGCGACCCCGGTCGCCGGCGGCGCGACCGGCGCGCCGTTCTCGGACGCCCTGGCGGCGCTGATGGCGGCGCTGGACGCCGGCGCGGGCGTCGCGGGGAATGGCGCCGCCAGCGCCGCCGGGACGAGCGTCGCGGCCAAGGCGTCGAATGTCGCCGGCGCCTCGACCCTGGCCGGCATCCTGGCCGCCGTCACCTCGGGCGTCTCGAGCGGCGCCGGACGGACGGACGGCGCGGACCAGGCCGCCACGTCTGCAGACACCGCCACAGCCACCGTGTCGGCCGCCTCCCTGGCGCTGGCGTTCGGCTTCCTGCCGCTGCAACCCAGCCAGCCGGTCCAGGCCCCGCCCACCGGCGGCGCGAGCGACGGCCAGGCGAACGGCGACGACGCCGGCGGCCAGGCCTCGGCGCCCCAGACCTCCGCCACTCCAGCCGCCACCTCCGCCAGCGCCGCCCCTTCGCCGGCGCCGCTGGGCAGCGCCTTCGCGGCCAGCCTGCTGGCCTCCCTGACGGTCCCCGGCAACGCGGCGGCCGCTTCGGCGCCGTCTTCGGCCCCGGCGCCCGCCACCACCCCGCCCGCGAGCTCGGCAGCCTTGCTGGAGACAGCGGCGGCCGACGCGTCCCGCCTGGGCCTGGACGCCGCCGCGACGGCGCCATCGCCGAACCCCGCCTTCCCCGCCAGCACCCCGGCGACGACGACGCCGGCCGCGGCCGCGCCCCAGGCGCCGTCCCTGCCCGACACGATCGCCGTGGCGACGCAGGACGCCGGCCTTGGCCTGTTCACGGCCCAGTCGAAGGCGCCCGCCTCGGCCGGCGCCGCGCAGCCGATCGCAACACCCTCCGGCGCCACGCCGCCTGTCGCCACGCCTCCTGTGGCAAGGCTGCTCGACGCCGCGGCGACCGTCGCCATGCCGTCATCGCTGGACGCCGCCGACGTCCCCACGATCGCCACGCCCGCCGTCCAGGCCGACACGGCCCCGGCAGGCGCGCCGAACGACGCGCCGGCCTCAACCGCATCGCCATCGGCCAGCGCCGCACCGACGCCCGCCGCGGCCACGCCGGCCAAGCCGGACGCCCCAGCGCCCCTGTCACTCGCCAACGGCGCGACGACGCCCGGCGCGGCGGCGACAACCACGCCCGCCCCGGCGGCGCCGGCCAATCCCTCCGCGCCAAGCGATCCTGCGCCTGATCCGGCAGCCGGCGCTGCGCAGCCCGCCGCCCCGAATCCGGCCACCACGGCACCGGTCGCCATGGCGCCGGTGGTGACCGCCCAGGCCGCCCCCGCGCCGGCGGCCCCGGCCCCGAAGGCCAGCGCCAAGGCGGAGGCCAAGCCGCTCGCCGACGTCACGGCCGCTTCGCCGTCCGCCACCGCCGTCTCGCCGCTTCGCCAGGAGGCCGTCCAGGCCGGCGGCGGCGGCGCCCGGACCGCGTCCGAAGACGCCCAGGCCGAGCCCGCTCCGGCCGCCGCCCGCGAGGCGTCGGCGCCATCCGCCGCGCCGGCGGGCGACCAGACCGTCGACGCCAGCCTGGCCAGCGGCGCGGGCGTCACGGCCCAGCCGGCGCCCGCCGCGGCGACGCCGGCCGCCCTGGCCGCGGCCCACGGCGCCCAGATCACCAGCCAGCTCGCCGACCAGATCGCCAAGAAGAGCGGCGGCAAGACGGCCCAGTTCGACATCGCCCTCGATCCGGCCGGGCTCGGCAAGGTCAACGTCAAGGTCCAGATCGACGCGGCCGGCCAGCTGACCGCCCAGATCGCCTTCGACAATCCCGCGGCGGCCGCCGAGGCGCGGGCGCGCGCCGGCGACCTGCAGGCGGCCTTGAACCAGGCCGGCTTCGACGTCGGCCAGGGCGGTCTGAGCTTCCAGACCGGCGATCAGGGCGGCGGCCTCGGCTGGAGCCAGGACGGCTCCGGCGGCGCCAACGCCGGCCAGGCCGCGGCCTTCGCCGGCGCCCTCACAGACGACACCCCCTCACCCGCGTCCGCGCCGATCCGCTCCGCGGCCGGCGCCGTCGACATCACGATCTAGGACGGGACCATGACGACAACCACAGGCGTCGGCTCGACAGGCACAGCCGGCAACACGGCGACCGCCACCATCAACTCCAGCCTGGCGTCGGTGGCCAACAACTACCAGACGTTCCTGTCGCTGCTGACCACACAGCTCAAGAACCAGGATCCGCTGTCGCCGCTGGACACCAACCAGTTCACCCAGCAGCTGACGCAGATGACCGGGGTGGAGCAGCAGCTCCTCTCCAACCAACTGCTGCAGCAACTGGTGACCGCCCAGGCGGGCATTGGCCAGAACGCCAACCTCATCGGCAAGGTGATCACCGCGCCCGGCGCCAACACCGGCGATCCCGACATCACCGGGGTGGTCTCGGCCATCCAGCAGGTCAACGGCGCGACCGTCCTGACCGTGGGCTCCAAGCAGGTGCCCCTGTCCTCGGTGACCAAGGTCGCTTCCGACCCCAACAACCCCTTCGCCGCCCTGGGCGGCTGATCCAACCCATCCAGACTTCAGGACAAGGACCAAAACCATGAGCATCAACAGCGCCATGCTCGCCGGCGTGTCGGGGCTGACCGCCAACTCGGTCGCCCTGTCGAGCATCTCCGACAACATCGCCAACGTGAACACGGTCGGCTACAAGCAGGCCAAGACCGACTTCGAGAGCCTGGTCACGTCCCAGGCGTCCGGGTCCAGCTTCCAGTCCGGCGGCGTCCTGGCGGTGAACCGCCAGCTGATCAGCCAGCAGGGCCTGCAGACCCAGACCCAGTCGGACCTCGACCTGTCGATCTCCGGCCAGGGCTTCTTCGTCACCACCGACCACGCCACCAACGTGACGGCGGCCGACACCCGCTCGTTCACCCGCGCCGGGTCGTTCACCAAGGACGACCAGGGCTATCTGCGCAACGCCGCCGGTTTCTACCTGCAGGGCTGGCCGGTGAACGCCCAGGGCAACATCACCACCGACCCGTCGGACCTGACCAAGCTGCAGTCGATCAACGTCTCGCAGGTGGGCGGCGCCGCCGACCTGACGACCCAGATCGGCATCAACGCCAACCTGCAGTCCAGCCAGGCCATCTCCACCGCCTCCGAGGACGCCACCGAAAAGCCCCTGGCGGCGGCCGGCGCGGCGGCGGCGGCGACGGCGGCGGGCCTCGGCGGCGCGACGGTGGTCTCGGTGCTGGCCGCCGCCCTGGCGGCGATGGCCCAGACGCCGACCGACGCCGCCAACATCAATGCGGCCGCGACGGCGCCGGGGGCCACGGTGGCCAGCGTCGCCGCCGCCGGAGCGACGTCAGCCCCCAACGCGGCGACGGCCATCATCGCGGCGGCGAACGCGGCGTCCGCCACGCCGGCCACGGTGTCGACGGCGGCCACCACCGCCTCCACCACCATCGCCGCGGCGGCCTACAACCCGTCGACCAACTCCATGGCCATGTACGACGCCAACAACGCCACCGGCGTGAAGCCCGACTACAGCCTGCAGGTCCCGATCTCGGACTCCAAGGGCGGCAAGCGCACCGTCCAGATCGACTTCCTGAAGAGCGCCACGCCCAACCAGTGGTACGCCGAGATCGTCGCCGTGCCGGCGTCGGACGTGGTGGACGGGGCGGGCCTGACCAACGGCCAGATCTCCACCGGCACCGTGGCCTTCACCGCCGACGGCAAGCTGGACACGGCCAACACCACCCTGTTCACCGGCGGCTCGTCCTCGATCACCTTCGGGGCCTCCAACGGCGCCGCGCCCGGCGCCAACCAGGTGAACTGGGCCGCGAGCCTCGGCATCGACACCCAGACGGTGAACTTCTCGATCAGCTCGGCCACCGGCGGCCTGACCCAGTTCGACAGCCAGTCGGTGACCCAGTCGATCACCACCAACGGCACGGCCTTCGGCAACCTGACCAAGATCGAAATCGACCAGAACGGCTTCGTGACGGCCGATTTCGACAACGGCGTGGTGCGCCGGATCGCCCAGGTGGCCATCGCCACCTTCCCGAACCCGGACGGTCTGGTCGGGGTCACCGGCGACGCCTTCCGCGTCACCCAGGCCAGCGGCACCTATAATCTGAAGGCTCCCGGCACCGGCGGCGCCGGTCTGATCGCGCCGAAAAGCCTAGAATCCTCGACGGTCGACCTGTCGGCGGAGTTCACCGGACTGATCACCACGCAACGCGCCTACTCCGCGTCCTCCAAGATCATCACCACCGCAGACCAGATGCTGCAAGATCTTCTCAACATCATCAGGTAAACGATCGTGTTAATCAAGATTAACCGCACTTTACCTGTGATGTCCCAAAATGAGAACCAGGGGAAACGCATGAGTAAGCGAATCTTCACCTTCGCGATTAAGTCGTCGTTATCGCCCGTCGGCTATTGTCCCGGCCAACAGTGATGGTGAGAAGGGCGTAAAGCCATGTTGCAGCAGCAACGCACGAACAGCAGGGGCGAGAAGTACGTCATCGGTCCGACCGGTGCGCCCTTGACCCTGTCCGACCTTCCGCCGGCCAACACCCAGCGTTGGGTCATACGCCGCAAGGCGGAAGTGGTGGCGGCCGTGCGCGGCGGCCTGCTGACGCTGGATGAGGCCTGCGAACGTTACTCCCTGACCAACGAGGAATTCCTCGGCTGGCAGGCGTCCATCGACAAGCACGGGCTGGCGGGTCTTCGCACCACGCGCTTGCAACAATATCGCTGAACCCTCCCCCATAAGGTTCGCGACTAGGCGGCGGCGCTCCCCCCAGGGCGCCGCCGCAATCTTTTCAGGGGTCCGCCAGAGCCGGACGGTGCGCCGGGCGGCCTGCCGGACCCGCCCGACCGGACCGAAACGTCGCAGTCCGGGCGCCCGGTCTTAAACTCCCCGTTTACCTTGCACTGGGTAAATCCTGCCTAGCGACGGGCGCCTAGAAGGCCGGCGGCGCGAGTTTGTTCAGGAACGCCAGGCGCTTTCGGACGTGAATCAGCTTTTCAACGCCCTGCAGCGGTACGGTATCGGACGACTGGCGGTGATGCTCGGCATCGGCGCCGGCGCCGCCGCCCTGATCGCCGCCATCGTGCTCAACCTGGGCGCCCAGCCCATGGGGCTGCTGTATTCCAACCTGGACCTGCGCGAAGCGGGGACGATCACCCAGGCGCTGGAACAGGCCGGCATAAAATACCAGGTCAAGGGCGACGGCTCGACGATCATGGTCGAGCGCGACAAGGTCGCCTCCGCGCGCCTGATGCTGGCGGGCAAGGGCCTGCCGACGGCCAGCTCGGTCGGCTACGAGATCTTCGACAACCAGAGCGCCATGGGCCAGACGGACTTCGTCCAGCAGCTCAACATGAAGCGCGCCACCGAGGGCGAGCTGGCGCGCACCATCCGCTCGCTGGACGGCGTCACCGAAGCGCGCGTGCACCTGGTGATGCCCCGCCGGCAATTGTTCGAGGACGAGGCCGAGCAGCCGTCCGCCGCCGTCACCCTGGGCGTCGGCGCGCGCGAGCCTTCGGCCGACCAGGTCCGCTCGGTCCAGAACCTGGTCGCCGGGGCGGTGCCCAACCTGAAGCCCGACCGCGTGGTGGTCATCGACCAGCACGGCAAGACCCTGTCCGGCGGCAGCGACTCCGGCTCGGCCAGCCAGGTGGCCCAGAGCCAGAAGCAGGCCATCGAGGAGCGCATCCGCAAGACCGTCAAGGACATGGTCGAGGGCGTCGTCGGCGTCGGCCACGCCCGCGTCCAGGTCACCGCCGACGTCGACCTGAACCAGGTCACCACCCAGGAAGAAAAGTTCGACCCGGATGGCCAGGTGGTCCGCTCGGAACAGACCAACGAGCAGAATTCCAAGGAACAGAACGCCAATTCCGGCGCCGTGACCTCCGCCACCGCCAACACGCCCGGCAGCACCCCCGGCGCGGGCAGCGAGAACGGCAACTCCAGCGGCCAGAACGAGTCGACCACCAACTACGAGATCTCCAAGACCACCCGCACCGAGGTGCAGGCGCCCGGCGCCATCAAGCGCCTGTCGGTGGCCGTGGCCGTGGACGGCGTGACCGCCCCCGGCGCCAAGGGCAAGCCCGGCGCCTACGCCCCGCGCACCGCCGACGAGATGAAGCGTCTGGACGATCTGGTGAAGGCGGCCATCGGCTACTCCACCGATCGCGGCGACGTGGTCAGCGTGGTCAACGTGCGCTTCCCGCACGAGGACGACCAGGACGGCGTGACCGCCTCCAACCCGCTGATGGGCTTCGACAAGAACGACATCATGCGGGCCGTGGAGCTGGGCATCCTGGGCCTGGTGTCGATCGTCATCCTGTTCTTCGTGGTCCGCCCGCTGGTGCGCGGCGCGACGACCGGCGGCGGATTGCCCGCCCTGGTCGGCGGTGGCGGCGGCGGCGAGACCGTCACCCGCCTGGTGACCACCCACGACGGCCAGACCCACCAGGTGAGCGGCTCCGGCGCGCCCCTGGCCCTGGCCGCTCCCGAGATCGACCAGAAGATCGACATCGCCAAGATCGAAGGCCAGGTGAAGGCCTCGTCGGTCAAGCGCGTGGCCGAGTTCGTCGACAAGCATCCGGATGAATCGGTCTCGATCCTCCGCACCTGGCTGCACGAGTCCGCATGAGTCTGATCCGCAAAGGCAAGGCGGTAAACGACGCCTCCAAGCTCACCGGGCCCGAGAAGGCCGCGGTGGTGCTGCTCGCGCTCGGCGAGGAGCACATCACCATCTGGGAAAACCTCGACGACGAGGAGATCAAGGAAGTCTCCCAGGCCATGGCGGGCCTGGGCACCGTCGCCTCGTCCGTGGTCGAGGACCTGCTGGTGGAGTTCGTCTCCGGGATGTCCGCCGCCGGCGCCCTGATGGGTTCGTTCGAGCAGACCCAGCGCCTGCTCAACGCCTTCCTCCCCCAGGAGAAGGTCGAGACCCTGATGGAGGAGATCCGCGGTCCCGCCGGTCGCACCATGTGGGACAAGCTGGGCAACGTGAACGAGGCGGTGCTCGCCAACTATCTGAAGAACGAATATCCGCAGACCGTCGCCGTGGTGCTGTCGAAGGTGAAGTCCGACCACGCCGCGCGCGTGCTGGCGGCCCTGCCGGAAGACTTCGCCCTGGAATGCGTCACCCGCATGCTGCGCATGGAGCCGGTGCAGCGCGAGATCCTGGACAAGATCGAGCAGACCCTGCGGACCGAGTTCATGTCGAACCTGGCGCGCACCTCCAAGCGCGACAGCCACGAGATGATGGCCGAGATCTTCAACAGTTTCGATCGTCAGACCGAGGCCCGCTTCCTGGCCGCCCTGGAAGAGCGCAGCCGCGAGAGCGCCGAGCGCATCCGCGCGCTGATGTTCGTGTTCGAGGACCTGTCCAAGCTGGATCCGGGCGGGGTGCAGACCCTGCTGCGGGCGGTGGAGAAGGACCAGCTGGCCCTGGCGCTGAAGGGCGCCTCGGATTCCCTGCGCGAGATGTTCTTCTCCAACATGTCCGAGCGCGCGGCCAAGATCATGCGCGAGGACATGGAGAGCATGGGTCCCGTGCGCCTGCGCGACGTCGACCAGTCGCAGATGGCCATGGTGCAGGTGGCCAAGGACCTGGCCGCCAAGGGCGAAATCATGCTGGCCGGCGCCGGCGGCGACGATGAGCTGATCTACTGATGTCCAGCTCGCCCCAAGCCGAACCGCGCAAGTTCACCTTCGACACGGTGTTCGACGGCGCCGGCGCCATCACCAGCCAGCCGGCGCCCTACAAGCGCGTCTACACGGCCGACGAGGTCGAAGCCATCCGCAACCAGGCCCGCGCCGAGGGACTGGCCGCGGGCCAGGCCACCGCCCAGGCCCAGACCGCCCAGGCCCTGGCCCAGATCGCCGAGGCCGCCCGCGCCGCCCTGCCGACCCTGGCGGCCGCCGCCCACGAACACCGCGTCGGCTCGGCGGGCCTGGCCCTGGCCGCCGCCCGCAAGATCGCCGACGCCGCCTGCGAACGCTTTCCCGACGCGCCGATCCAGGAAGCCCTGGCCTCGCTGGCGCGCGAGATCGAGGCCGCGCCCCGCCTGGTCGTCTTCGCCCCGGCCGATCGCCTGGACGAGGTGCAGAGCGCCCTGGAAGAGACCGCCGCCAACATCGGCTTTTCCGGCCAGATCATCGCCCGCGCCGACGCTTCCATGCCCCGCGCCGCCTTCGTCCTCGACTGGGGCGACGGGCGCGCGGCCTTCGACCCCAACGCCGCCGCGGCCCGCGTGGCCGAGGCCCTGGAAGCCGCCCTGGCGGCCGAGGGCCTGCACGGCGAAGCCCTCGCCCCCCTTCCTCCTGCTTTGAGCACCGATCATGGCTGAAGACACCGACCTGCCTCTCGAGGAATTCCCGACGCAAGACATGGCGTCGATGCTGATGGCCCAGATCGCCCACGAGGATAAGACCGCCTCGGATCTGGCCCCGGTGTTCGACGTCCCCGTCAGCATCTCCGCGGTGCTCGGCCGCGCCAACCTCTCGGTGGCGGCCCTGCTGCAGCTCGGCCAGGGCAGCATCCTCGAGCTCGACCGCAAGGTCGGCGAGGCCATCGACATCTATGTGAACAATCGGCTCGTCGCCCGCGGCGAGGTGGTCATCGTCGATGACCGTCTCGGCGTGACCATGACGGAAATCATCAAGGACGGCGACGCCGCGGCCTGAAGGGCCGGGTGAGTTAGGAGAACGACAATGCGGCTTCTGGTCGTCGGACGATTGAGCGGACAGCTCTCCAGCGCGGTGAAGATGGCGATGGACGCGGGCGCCAAGGTGGCCCACGTGGAGACCTGCGAGGCCGCCACCCACGCCCTGCGCGCCGGCCAGGGCGCCGACCTGCTGATGGTCGACTACGACCTGGACATCGCCGGCCTGATCGCCGCCAACGAGGCCGAGCGGATCCGGGTGCCGGTGGTGGCCTGCGGCGTGGGCGCCGACTCCAAGCGCGCCGGCGACGCCATCCGGGCCGGGGCCAAGGAATTCATCCCCCTGCCGCCCGACGCCACCCTGATCGCCGCGGTTCTGGCGGCGGTGGCCGACGACGAACGGCCGATGATCGCCCGCGACCCGTCCATGCAGGCGGTGATCGCCCTGGCCGACCAGGTGGCCGCCTCCGAGGCCTCTATCCTGATCACCGGCGAGAGCGGGGTCGGCAAGGAAGTCATCGCCCGCTACCTGCACGCCAAGTCGCGTCGCGCCTCCAAGCCGTTCATCTCGGTCAACTGCGCCGCCATCCCCGAGAACCTGCTGGAGAGCGAGCTGTTCGGCCACGAGAAGGGGGCCTTCACCGGCGCCCTGGCCCGCCGCGTCGGCAAGTTCGAGGAAGCCAGCGGCGGCACCCTGTTGCTGGACGAAATCTCCGAGATGGACGCGCGCCTGCAGGCCAAGCTTCTGCGCGCCATCCAGGAGCGGGAGATCGACCGGGTCGGCGGCTCCAAGCCGGTGAAGGTGGACATCCGCATCCTGGCCACCTCCAACCGCGACCTCGCCCAGGCGGTGCGCGACGGCGCCTTCCGCGAAGACCTTCTCTACCGCCTGAACGTGGTCAACATCCGCCTGCCGCCCCTGCGCGATCGGCCGGGCGACATCGCGCCCATGGCCGAGTTCTTCGCCAAGAAGTACGCGGCCGCCAACGGCATGTCCGAAAAGGCCCTGTCGGCCCAGGCCCGCCAGCGCCTGGTCAGCCACAAGTGGCCGGGCAATGTGCGCGAGCTGGAGAACGCCATGCACCGGGCGGTGCTGCTGTCGCCGGGCGCCGAGATCGAGGAGTTCGCCATCCGCCTGCCGGACGGCGCGCCCATGGCCGGAACCGCCCCGGGCGCCGAGACCGCCCGCGTCGCCTCCATGGCCGCCGAGGCGGTCAGCCGCGGCTTCGTCGGCCAGACGGTGGCCGCCGTCGAGCAGCAACTGATCATCGACACCCTGAGCCACTGCCTGGGCAACCGGACCCATGCCGCCAACATCCTCGGAATCTCGATCCGCACCCTGCGCAACAAGCTCAAGGAATATTCCGACGCCGGCGTCTCCGTGCCGCCGCCCCAGCAGGGCGCGGCCAGCGCGGCGTGATCCGACTTGCGGCGTAACCCCTCATTCGTGACCAAGGCTCGGCGCCTTCCTTCTCCCCTTGCGGGAGAAGGTGGCCCCCGCAGGGGGTCGGATGAGGGGTCGCGCCGTCATGGGCGACTAGCTGTGCGCGACGCCAACCTCCACCGGTCCGACGACCCCTCATCCGCCCGCTTCGCGGCCACCTTCTCCCGCAAGGGGAGAAGGGCAAGGAGCGCCAGACATGGCTGACATCGGACTTCCCGGCGCGATTTCCAGCCGTCCCTCCGGCCGTGAGGTCATGGGCTGGGTGATGCGCGGCGAGGTGGCCCTGGCCATCGGCATCATCGGCATCATCGTGCTGCTGATCCTGCCGGTGCCGTCCTTCCTGCTGGACGTGCTGCTGGCGCTGTCGATCACCAGCGCCGTGCTGATCCTGATGACCTCGCTGCTGATCAAGAAGCCGCTGGAATTCACCGCCTTTCCCACCGTGCTGCTGATGACCACCCTGTTCCGGCTGGGGCTGAACATCGCCTCCACCCGGCTGATCCTGGGGCATGGTCACGAGGGCACCGACGGAGCGGGCCACATCATCCAGGCCTTCGGGGCGCTGATGATGTCGGGCAATTTCGTCATCGGCCTGGTGGTGTTCGCCATCCTGCTTGTGGTGAACTTCGTGGTCATCACCAAGGGCTCGGGCCGGATCGCGGAAGTCGCCGCCCGCTTCACCCTGGACTCCATGCCCGGCAAGCAGATGGCCATCGACGCCGACCTGTCCACGGGCCTGATCGACCAGGACACCGCCAAGCTGCGCCGCAAGGAGCTGGAGCAGGAATCCACCTTCTTCGGGGCCATGGACGGCGCCTCGAAGTTCGTGCGCGGCGACGCCATGGCCGGGCTGATGATCGTCGGCATCAACGTCGTCGGCGGCATCCTGATCGGGGTGGTGCAGCACCACCTGCCGCTGTCGCAGGCGGCGTCGTCCTATACGATCATGACCATCGGCGACGGCCTGGTCAGCCAGATCCCGGCCCTGGTGATCTCCATCGCCGCCGGCCTGCTGGTGTCCAAGAGCGGCGTCGAGGGCTCGGCCGACAAGGCCCTGGTCACCCAGCTCGCCACCAACCCCATCGCGCTGGGCATGGTGTCGGCGGCCGCCGGCGTCATCGCCCTGATCCCCGGCATGCCGATCATCCCCTTCGCGGCCCTGGCGCTGGGGTCGGGGACGCTGGCGTGGCGGCGCAGCCAGGCCGCCAAGGCGCCGCCCCCGCCGCCGCCCAAGGCCGCCGCCGAGCCGGCGGAAGAGCCGATCTCGGCCAGCCTGGTGATCGACGACGTCAAGATCGAGCTGGGCTACGGCCTCCTGAACCTGATCAACGACCTGGAAGGCCGGCGCCTGACCGACCAGATCAAGGCCCTGCGGAAGACCCTGGCCAGCGAGTACGGTTTCGTCATCCCGCCGGTCCGCATCCTCGACAACATGCGCCTGCCCAACCAGGGCTACGCCATCCGCATCAAGGAAATGGAGGCCGGAACCGGCGAGGTGCGCCTGGGCTGCCTGATGGCCATGGACCCGCGCGGCGGCCAGGTGGAGCTGCCCGGCGAGCACATGCGCGAACCGGCCTTCGGCCTGCCCGCCACCTGGATCGAGGAGTCCCTGCGCGAGGAGGCGACCTTCCGCGGCTACACCACCGTCGACCCGGCCACGGTGCTGACCACCCACCTGACCGAGCTGCTGAAGGAGAACATGGCGGACCTGCTCTCCTACGCCGAGGTGCAGAAGCTGCTGAAGGACCTGACCGCAGAACAGAAGAAGCTGGTGGAGGACCTGATCCCCTCGGTGGCTACCGCCAGCACGGTGCAGCGGGTGCTGCAGGCCCTGCTGCGCGAGAAGGTGTCGATCCGCGACCTGCCGGCCATCCTGGAAGGCATCGCCGAGGCCGCGCCGCACACCACCTCGATCACCAACCTGGTGGAACAGGTCCGCGCGCGCCTGGCCCGCCAGATCTGCTGGGCCAACCGCGGCGACGACGGCGCCCTGCCGATCATCGCCCTGTCGCCCGACTGGGAGCAGGCCTTCGCCGAGGCCCTGATCGGGACCGGCGACGACAAGCAGCTGGCGCTGGCCCCTTCGCGCCTGCAGGACTTCATCCGCGGCGTGCGCGAGGCCTTCGAACGGGCGGCCCTGTCCGGCGAACAACCGGTGCTGCTCACCGGCCCCGGCATCCGCCCCTATGTGCGTTCGATCATCGAGCGCTTCCGCGGGCAGACGGTGGTGATGAGCCAGAGCGAGATCCATCCGCGCGCCCGGCTCAAGACCGTGGGCATGGTCTAGCGGGCGCGCCTCGCCCGGGCCGCCGCCGGCGGCGCGTGTTTCACGATTGTCGGAATCTTGCCGGCCCGAGGGAACCCCATCAGCCAAGCGCGGTTAGGCACAACCGAGGAGGGGGCTCTTCTAGAACAACACCCGGGAGACACCCCCAGATGTCCAAGCCTCTGATCCTGGCCCTGAGCCTCGCGGTCGCCCTGCCCTTCGCCGCGCACGCCAAGAGCGCCAAGCCGTCGTCCAGCGACGCGGCCGCGCCGGCGTCTTCGTCAAGCGCGACGTCCTCGACCTCGGCGCCGGCGAGCGACGCCGCCGCCCCGCCGGCAGCCACGCCCCCGGCTGCTTCGCCTCCAGCCGCTTCGCCCGACGCGTCGTCGACGACCGCCCCGGCGGCCGGGGCCGCCACGGGCTCGAGCACCGACACCAACGCCACCGCCCCGGCCTTCGCGGTCGGCGCCCCGGTGAAGGACAACACCGGCGCCGTGATCGGCTCGATCAGCGAGCTGAAGCCTGGCCCCACCGGCGCCCAGATGGCCACCATAAAGATGGGCTCCGACCAGTTCTCGGTCGCCACCTCGGGCCTGGCGCTGCAGGACGGCGCCGCCGTCATCAACATGACCCAGGCCGAACTGCAGGCCAAGCTGCACCCCACCTCGCCGAAGTAGGCGCGGTTCCCGGGGTCCGGAGCGCCACCGGCGCTCGAGGGCCAAGCGGAACCATCGGACGCCATCGCCGTTGGCTCCCGTGCGGACTTCTCCGCGCGGGAGTCTTCGCGTGTCCAGAATCCTGATCTGCGCGCTGCTCGTCCTCATGCCCACGCCGCTGCTCGCGCGGCACGCAGCCGCCCAGCCGCGGGCGCCGTCGGCCAGCGAGGCGGCCCGCGACACCTCGGCCCAGGCCGGCCCCTTGGCCGTGGGCGCCGCGGTGCTCGACCCGGCCGGCCAGACCCTGGGCCGAATCACCCGCCTGACCACGGCCCGCGACGGGCGCACCCTGGTGATGGTGCGCAAGGGCGTGGACAGTTTCGCCATCCCCGCCGACCGGCTTCGCATGACGCCCGGCGGCGCGGTGAGCAGCCTGGACCGCGAAGGGATCAAGGCCCTGGGCGATTCCGCCACACGCTAGCTGAGGCCCGCCCGCCATTGCGGCGGGGGCCGCTCACTGCTAGCCATTCGGCGATCAGCGGCGCGGGCCGCGTGGGGATGTATCGGTCATGGCGGCGAGTGGACGGCGGGGCGGACTGTGGGAGGTCCTGGTCTTCGATCGCATGATCACGGGCCCGGTCATCCACCTGGTCTACTGGGCCGGCATGGCGGTGATCCTCGTGGCCGCCCTGTCCGTGGTGGGCGCCTCGATCGGGGTGTTCTTCCGTGAGGGGAGCTGGGCGTCGCTGCTGCTGGCGCTGCCTGTGCTCATCGTCGGCCTGGTGGTGGTCGGCGCGCTGGGCCTGCTGTGGCGGGCGATGTGCGAGTTCTATGTGGTCATCTTCCGCATCGGCGACGACCTGTCGGCCCTGCGCCGCGCGGCCGAGGAAGAGCAGCGCCGGGCGGGCGTCCAGCGGTAGCCTCGGGAGCCAGGGTTCCACACCCTTACCGTCACCCTCGGCCGTGAGTGCCGAGGGCCCATGAACACGTGAGACGCCATGGCGCGCTTCGAAGGGCGCGCCACGACGGGGCTTCGACGCGGTGCAGCGCTCCGCTGCCGCTCGCGACTTCGTCTCACGCGTTCATGGGTCCCCGGGACTGACGCCCGGGGATGACGGCGTGGAGGTTGACCTTCTAGGTCCTGTGGACTCTAGGGATTCCGGCTGAAGCCGAAGCGTGATTCAAGACTGCTTTTTGGAGGCAGTCTTGGGTGTGATGGATCGGCTGGTGCTGAGCGATGGTCAGTGGGAGCGGATCGCG